>Ga0307373_10000916_pt1 | contig 56295 bp, 49 predicted proteins | sample OX2MG_FD_202534 | JGI IMG/M metagenome (GOLD analysis project Ga0307373, IMG submission 202534) | Soil microbial communities from Risofladan, Vaasa, Finland - OX-2 | ecosystem: Environmental > Terrestrial > Soil > Coastal area > Acid sulfate soil | place: Finland: Risofladan, Vaasa | collected... | reverse complement strand
ATCATCTATGCCATCTTTAACGGCTACAACGAACGGCAGGAGTGGCGAAACCCTACCCTCCGCCTTTTTACACACGCAGCTTGACATCACCTGAAGACGATTGTGTGTTGACAAAAGCCAGCGTGCCGGGTGATGATAATAGGGTTCGGTCGCTATATTTCGAGGGATAATAGTGTGAAGACTTACTTTTTAAAGAAGCGGAATGGAAAGATTCGGTGGCATCTGGTGGACGCCGAAGGGATTGTTTTAGGGCGACTGGCGGCTAGGACCTCCAGGGTTCTGATGGGGAAGGACTCGCCGGAATGGACACCCTTTGCCGATCATCGGGAAGGGATCATCGTGATCAATGCCGAGAAGGTTCGACTGACCGGCCGGAAGCTCGACCAGAAGTTGTACCGGCATTACACGGGATATCCGGGCGGGCTTCGTGAAATCTCCGCGCGGAAGCTTTTGGATAAAAAGCCGGAGGCTCTGGTGCGCAATGCAATTTCCGGCATGCTTCCCAAAACGCGTTTGGGCGATCAGCTTCGGAAGCGGTTGAAGGTATACGCGGGCGCAGCCCATTCGCATCAGGCGCAAATGCCTGATGCGATCAGCCCCAGCGCGTAGTTAGGTTTCGAGATTTTTATTGTAAGGAGCTGTGGTGACAGAGCTAAGTGAATTTTGGGGGACGGGGCGGAGGAAGACGGCTGTCGCGCGGGTTAAGTTGAAGCCCGGCACCGGAAAAATCCAGGTGAACCACCAGCCCGTCGAACGCTATTTCCCCGCCGAGGTTTTGCGTGTTGAAGTTCGCCAGCCGCTGGGTTTCACGGAAAATGCCGACAAGTTTGACATTGCAGTGAACGCCTCGGGTGGCGGGATTCATAGCCAGGCCGGAGCTGCAAGGCTGGGGATTGCACGCGCGTTGGTTCTTTATAACCCCGAGTTGCGTCCTCGCTTGCGGCAAGGTGGTTTTCTCACCCGGGATCCCCGCGCCAAAGAGAGAAAGAAGTACGGCCAGAAGGGTGCTCGCAAGCGGTTCCAGTTCTCGAAGCGCTAACCCTGGCAGACTCTGGACTCCCAGGCCTGAGCTCGGTTCAGGTTGCCGAGAGTCTTTGATTTTTAGCTTGAAGGTGGAGGAGATTTGTCCAACATTACCATGAAGGAGTTTCTGGAAGCTGGTGTGCATTTTGGCCACCAGACCCGCCGTTGGAATCCGAAGATGAAGGATTATATCTACGGAGAGCGTAACGGTATTTATATTATTGATCTCCAGAAGACTCTGAAGCTTTTCAGGGAAGCTACAAGGTTCCTTTCCGAACTGGCTCGCGAGGGCAAGAGCGTTCTGTTTGTGGGAACGAAGCGCCAAGCCCAGGAGGCTGTTGCGGAGGAGGCTAAGCGGTGCTCGATGTTTTATGTCAACCATCGCTGGCTGGGCGGACTTCTGACAAACTTCTCGACGATCCAGAAATCAATCCAGCGCCTGCGGGAGTTGGATGAGATGCGCGAGGACGGCCGGTACGATCTGCTGACGAAAAAAGAGGTTCAGAGGCTCGAGCGTGAGCGGAAGCACTTGGAGCAGAATCTGGCGGGGATCAAGGACATGCCGGGCTTGCCCGACGCTCTTTTTGTGGTCGATTCGAATAAGGAAGAAATTGCGGTGCTGGAGGCGCGAAAGCTGGGCGTTCCAGTTGTGGCCGTTGTGGATACGAATTGCAACCCGGACTTGGTGGATTACGTGATTCCCGGGAACGACGACGCGCTTCGCGCGATTCGCCTGTTCACTTCCCGTGCTGCCGACTCCATTATGGAAGGTCGCCAGCAGGCCATCGAAAAACAGATGGAAGAGGAAAAAATTGCGGCGGGAAAAGCTGCTGAAGAGCTTGAGCGGCAGCGGGAGGCGGAGGCTATTGCCGCGGGTGAAAGCGATGCGGCCGGGCTGGGGCCGGGTGGCGAGGCTGGAGAGGGTTACGAAGATCTTCCTGGAGAGGCCGGATCTGAAGGTTCGATGGTGATCGAAGCCGCTCAGGAAGACGCCGATGGGCGAGTTCGCGTGCCCAAGAAGAGAAGATTTCCTGGAAGGGGTCGCGATCAGCGGACTGACGAAGAGAACGGATCGGCGCTTGACGAGGCTGGGGTCTAAGGGTTGCGGGAAGCAAGTTCTTGTACAGGGGTAGGCGAGTTCGGCGACTCTGCCTACCTTTTTCGTGTCTGGAGGAAGTGAGAGCGGAATGGCAGGTTCAATGGAAGCGGTTAAGAAATTGCGCGAGATCAGTGGTGCTCCGATGATGGAGTGCAAGAAGGCTTTGGATGAGGCGGGCGGGGATGTTGAGCAAGCCTTTACGGTTCTGCGGAAGCGCGGGCAGGCGGCGGCCGCCAAGAAGGCGAGTCGGACTGCGACTGAGGGTTCCGTCGGAGCCTATATTCACGCTGGCGGCAAAATTGGCGTGATTATCGAGGTCAACTGCGAAACCGATTTTGTGGCCCGCAATCCTGAGTTTCAGGGGCTGGTTCATGACTTGGCGATGCAAATCTGCGCGACGGATCCTCGCTTTATTCGCAAAGAGGACGTGACCCCGGAATTGCTGGAGCGTGAGAAGGAAGTTTTGCGAGCCCAATCGGCGACCAGCAATAAGCCGGAGGCGGTTGTGGCGCGTATCATCGAAGGAAGACTTGGAAAGTTTTTTGAAGAGAACTGCCTTTATGAGCAGCACTTCATCAGGGATGGCGCCGGAAGTCTGACGGTCGGCGAGCTGATTGCCTCCAAAGTGGCTAAGTTTGGAGAGAACATCATGGTGCGGCGGTTTTCTCGTTTCAAGGTGGGCGAGGGAGTCAGCAATCCGGATACCGACGGAGTTGCCGGTTGAGGCCTGGGTGCCAAGTTTGGTACGTGACCGGAATCATGCCATGACCGAGCCTGCTTTTCGAAGAATCCTTCTTAAATTGAGCGGGGAAGCGCTGATGGGTTCCCAGGGTTTCGGCGTTGACCCGGTCGTCGCCTCGCGAATCGCTTCTGAAGTAAGTGAAGTTCGGGGAATGGGTGTTCAGGTTGCGATCGTTGTCGGAGGAGGCAATTTTATTCGTGGTGTGGCCGCCTCTCAGCATGGCATTGACCGGGTGGTTGCGGACCAGATGGGAATGCTCGCCACGATTGTCAATGCGCTGGCGCTGCAAGACGCTCTGGAAAAAGCAGGGTCAGTTACCCGGATCGTAACCGCGCTGGAAATTCGAGAAATCGCAGAGCCCTTCATTCGCCGCCGCGCCATCCGCCACCTTGAAAAAGGGCGAGTGGTGGTTCTTGCAGCGGGAACCGGGAATCCTTATTTCTCAACCGACACCGCCGCGGCCCTCCGGGCGATGGAGATCAAGGCTGAGGTGGTTTTGAAAGCGACCAAGGTGGATGGGGTCTATGACGCTGATCCCGCCAAGGTCGCAGATGCCAAGATGATCACCAAGATCAATTATCTGGATGTGCTCTCCCGAGGTCTTGCGGTGATGGATACGACGGCTGTTTCACTGTGCATGGATAATAATCTGCCCATTATCGTTTTTAATCTGACGGTGCCGGGCAACTTGAAACGCGTTGTGCTGGGAGAAAAGATTGGGTCCGTCGTGGCCGCCTGAGTTCTCTGGATTAAGGCTGTTTCCCATGATTAAAGAAACGTTGGAAAATGCGAAAGCAAGGATGAGGAAGGCGAGCGAAGACTTGAGGCTGGAGTTGGCTACTCTGCGGACGGGACGGGCCACGGTGAGCCTTTTTGACCACCTGCGGGTCGATTATTACGGTGTCCCGACCCCTTTGAGCCAGGTGGCGACATTGGGGGCTCCAGAGCCTACTCTTGTGACCCTTCAGCCTTGGGATCCCACCCTGCTGGCTGCGCTCGATAAGGTTATTCGCTCTTCTGACCTGGGCTTGAACCCCGTGAATGACGGGAAGCTTCTGCGGGTGCCGATTCCTCCCTTGACCGAGGAGAGGCGCAAAGAGATGGTGAAGCACGTTCACAGGGTGCTGGAGAACCATCGAACCTCCGTCCGGAACATTCGGCGCGACGCGAACGAGGAACTGAAACAGCATCTGAAGGACAAGAAGATTTCTGAGGACGACGAAAAACGCGGTCTGGAGAGCGTTCAGAAGCTCACGGATGAGTTTATGGAAAAACTTGAGGAGCAGGGCAAGAATAAGGAAACGGAAATTTTAGGTGTGCGTTAACCCTGTCTTATGCAGATGAAATCTTGACACTTGGGCAGGGTTTTGGTAGATTTAGAAGGTTTCGAGCCTAACGAGAGTTTCGACAGGGTGTGGAAGGCCGCAGCTTGGGTCGTCGGCCGGAACACACGGAGAGAGAAAGATGCCCACATTTAACCAATTGGTTCGTCGCGGTCGCCGGGTGCAGCGTTACAAGACATCCAGCCCGGCGCTCCAAAGCTCCCCCCAGAAGCGGGGCGTGTGCATCCGTGTCTACACCCAGACGCCCAAGAAGCCCAACTCGGCTTTGCGGAAGGTTGCTCGCGTTCGGCTGACCAACGGATTCGAAGTGACGACCTATATTCCTGGGGTGGGTCATAACCTTCAGGAGCACTCGATCGTTCTGATTCGGGGTGGCCGCGTTAAGGATCTGCCCGGTGTCCGCTATCACGTGGTCCGCGGAACGTTGGATTCGGCGGGGGTATCGGACCGCCGTCAGAGCCGCTCGAAATACGGAGCAAAGCGTCCCAAGGCTTCCTGAGTATTCCCGCATGGGCTGGTTTGGTTGCACAGTACTTGAAGGAGAATGAAGAGACAGTATGCCGCGTAAAGGTTATGTTGAGCAACGGGAAGTGGGTTCGGATCCCTTGCACGGGAATGAGCTCGTGCAGAAATTCGTAAATTGTGTCATGTACGGAGGCAAGAGGTCCAAGGCGCAGAACATTGTTTACAATGCCTTGGAGCGGATTCGGCAGCGGTCGAATGATGATCCTTTGAAGGTCTTTAAGAGGGCTCTCGACAATGCGCGGCCTGCGCTGGAAGTTAAGTCTCGCCGTGTGGGTGGCGCTAATTATCAGGTCCCGGTTGAGGTGAACCACAAGCGGCAGATTTCTCTGAGTATTCGCTGGATTGTGAGCTACGCGCGAGGGCGTGGAGAGAAATCGATGGTGGAGAAGCTTACCGGGGAGCTTTTGGACGCTTCGAATAGCCGCGGGGGTGCCGTCAAAAAGCGCGATGACACTCATCGCATGGCCGAAGCTAATAAGGCTTTTGCTCATTACCGCTGGTAACCCCGGTTAGTCGGGGTCAACAAAGGCAGGGCGGGAGGTGGTTCGGCCTCGAGCCACGATCCGCTGTGCGGGTCGTGTCCAGCGACCCTCCTATGCCAACTGGATATGGGAATTGACCTCGCCTGGTGGCGAAGGTCAAGACGGAGTTTTGTCAGGCTAAAGAGATTATGCCAAGACTTGTACCTCTTGCGAAAACCCGGAATATCGGCATCATGGCTCACATTGACGCCGGTAAGACCACGACGACGGAGCGGGTCCTGTTCTATACGGGGATCACGCACAAGATGGGAGAGGTGCACGAAGGCACGGCCGTCATGGACTGGATGGAGCAGGAGCAGGAGCGGGGCATTACCATCACTTCGGCCGCTACAACTTGTTTTTGGAATGACTACCGCGTCAACATTATCGACACCCCGGGCCACGTGGATTTTACGGTCGAAGTCGAAAGGTCGCTGCGGGTTTTGGACGGAGCGATTGCTATTTTGGGGGCGGTGGAAGGCGTCGAGCCGCAAACCGAGGCGGTGTGGCGGCAAGCCGACAAGTATCGGGTGCCGCGCATGGTTTTTGTGAACAAGATGGACCGCGTAGGCGCCGATTACGAAGCCTGCGTTGACCAGTTGCGATCGCGGGTTCATGCCAATCCCATCCCCATTCAATGGCCGATAGGTTCCGAAGATAATTTCCAGGGAGTCGTTGATCTTGTTGGCGAAAGGGCGCTGGTTTGGAAAGAAGAGACCCTGGGCGCTAAGTATGACCTTGAAGAAATCCCTCAAAACCTCGTGGAAACCGTTCGTCAGCAGCGCGAGAAAATGATTGAGGCCTTGGGAGAAGTCGACGACGGCATTCTCGAGAAGTATGTTCACGGGGAGACGATTTCCGCGGAAGAGCTTCAGGCCAGCATTCGAAGCGCCACGATCGGCCTGAAGGTGGTGCCGGTGCTCTGCGGCTCGGCATTCAAGAACAAGGGCGTTCAGTCCTTGCTCGACGCTGTCGTGGCCTACCTTCCTTCCCCCATTGACATTCCTCCTATCGAGGGCGTGAATCCAAGGAATGAAGAGCAGAAAGTGGTGAGGCCGGCGGACGACAGTGAGCCTTTTTCCGCCCTGGTCTTCAAGATTATGAGCGACCCGTTTGTCGGGCAACTCGCCTTTATGAGGGTTTGTTCCGGGTCGCTGAAAAGCGGTGACACCGTTTACAATCCCCGGCGTGACCGGCGGGAGCGCATCGGGCGCCTGCTGAAGATGCACGCTAATAAGCGCGAAGAGATTAGCGAGGTTTTTGCTGGCGACATCGTGGCCGCGGTGGGCTTGAAGAGCGTTTCGACGGGCGACACGGTCTGCACGGAATCGAATCCTGTGGTCTTTGAGGCCATGGAGTTTCCGGCTCCGGTGATCTCTGTCGCTATCGAGCCGAAGACCAAGGTGGACCAGGAAAAGCTCGCCGGGGCGCTTGAAAAGCTGACCCAGGAGGACCCCACTTTTCACGTTCATACGGACCCGGACACTGGAGAAACGCTGATCTCCGGCATGGGCGAACTGCACCTTGAGATTCTGGTTGACCGCATGATGCGGGAGTTTAAGGTGGGTGCCACCGTCGGACGGCCACAGGTGGCTTACCGCGAGACGATTGGCGGGAGCGCGGAAGCGGAAGGCAAGTATATCCGGCAGACCGGAGGTCGAGGACAATACGGCCACGTTTTCCTGAGTGTTGAACCGATGCCTCATCCGGACCTTCCTGCCATCGCCGACATCACCAAGAAAAAGTCCACGAACAAATTTGATCCCGATCTCCAGTTGCTGTTTGTTGATGGGATTGTGGGAGGATCGGTCCCCCGTGAATACATCCCGGCGGTCTACGGCGGAATCCGCGAGGCCATGGCGGGCGGCGTTCTGGCGGGCTATGAGTTGACTGGGATTCGGGTCGTGCTGACTGAGGGGTCGTACCACGAGGTGGACTCTTCTGAAATGGCGTTCAAGATTGCGGGTTCCATGGGATTCAAGGAAGCGGTAAGGAGAGCCCGTCCTATTCTTTTGGAGCCGGTCATGAGGGTTGAGGTTGTGTGTCCGGAGGAATACATGGGCGACGTTCTGGGGGACCTGAGCGCGCGGCGCGGGCGGATTGAGAGCATGGAGAAGCGCGGCTCAACGCAAATTATTCGGACGACGGTGCCTCTTGCGGAGATGTTTGGTTACGCGACGGACCTTCGTTCTCGCACCCAGGGAAGGGCGTCATACTCGATGCATTTCTCCAGCTATGAGCCCGCTCCGGCGTCCGTTTCTGAAGGGGTTGTTGCCCGTGTGCAGGGGCGCGTGGTTGAGAAATAGCGGAACACAGGCAGAGCTGAAGTTCTCGAATTCCATAGAGTGAGGCGATAGAGGCATGGCGAAGGAAAAATTTGACCGATCAAAGCCGCACATGAACATTGGGACGGTCGGGCACATCGATCACGGGAAGACGACTTTGACAGCGGCGATCACGAAGGTGCTGGCGAAGAACAACCCGAAGATTCAGTTCCGGGCGTTTGACTCGATCGACAATGCGCCGGAAGAAAAGGCGCGGGGGATCACGATCGCGATTGCGCACGTGGAGTACGAGACGAAGAACCGGCACTACGCGCACGTGGATTGCCCGGGACACGCCGACTACATCAAGAACATGATTACGGGCGCGGCGCAGATGGACGGAGCGATTCTGGTGGTGGCGGCGACGGACGGTCCGATGCCGCAGACGCGGGAGCACGTGCTGTTGGCGCGGCAGGTGAACGTGCCGTCGATAGTGGTGTATCTGAACAAGTGCGACGCGGTGGAAGATCCGGAACTGCTGGAATTGGTGGAGATGGAAGTGCGGGAGTTGCTCTCGAAGTACAACTTCCCGGGCGACGATATTCCGGTGATCAGAGGCTCGGCGCTGAAGGCGCTGGAAGGGGACGAGAAGTGGGAGAAGTCGATTCTCGAGCTGATGGAGGCGGTGGACAGCTACATTCCGCTGCCCACGCGGGAGATTGACAAGCCGTTTCTGATGCCAGTGGAAGACATTTTTTCGATCTCCGGGCGCGGCACGGTGGTGACGGGCCGGGTGGAGCGCGGCAAAGTGAAAGTGCAGGAAGAGATTGAGATTGTGGGGCTGCGGCCGGAACCGTTCAAGCGGGTGGTAACGGGCGTGGAGATGTTCAAGAAGCTTTTGGACGAAGGGCAGGCGGGAGACAATATCGGGGTGCTGCTGCGCGGCACGGAGAAGGACGACGTGGAGCGCGGGATGGTGCTGTCGAAGCCGGGCTCGATTACGCCGCACACGAAGTTCAAGGCGGAATCGTATGTTTTGACGAAGGAAGAAGGGGGACGGCACACGCCGTTCTTTTCGGGATACCGGCCGCAGTTTTATTTCCGGACGACGGACGTGACGGGAGTGGCGACGCTGCCGGCAGGGACGGAAATGGTGATGCCGGGCGACAACGTGTCAATGGAGATCGAGCTGATTACGCCGATCGCGATGGAGAAGGGACTGCGCTTCGCCATCCGCGAGGGCGGCCATACGGTCGGCGCAGGCACCGTCACCGAAATCATTCAATAAATAAGCCAATTTGGGTGAGCTAAGCAATGCGTGATATCATTACATTACAATGTAGCGACTGTAAAAACCGCAATTACTCGACAACGAAGAATAAGAAGAAGCATACGGACCGGGTGGAGAGAAAGCACTTTTGCCCGACCTGCCGCCACCATACGGCGCATAAAGAAGTAAAGTGACGAGTGAAGAGTGGCGAGTGATCCGCAAAGAATTAGCTGGAGCCGGGAACGGATTGTCGCTGATCGCCGGCCGCTTGCCACTGCTTTTGCAGGGGCGTCAGATCAACGGCTAATCTGCCGGTCTCCAAAACCGGACATGGGGGTTCGAATCCCTCCGCCCCTGCCATTGAAGGTTGAAGGCTAACGGATTCGGCTGAGCAGATAATCAACGGGCGGAGCAAAGAGAAACGATAAGATGGCCGGCGAACTAACGAGCAACAGAGACGTCTGGAGCAAGGTCAAGGGATACTTTGACGACGTGCGCGCGGAAATGCGGCGAGTCACGTGGCCCGGCAAGCAAGAGGTCTACGGCACGACCGTCATGGTGATTATTACCACCTTCCTGTTTGGGTTTTACTTCATGCTTTGTGATGAGAGTTTTCAGCATCTCATTGCCTACATCCTGAACTGGGGAAAGTCGGTACACTAGCACGATGGAAGTCATTAATATGGAGAAACGTTGGTACATCATCCATACCTACTCAGGGTTCGAGAAGAAAGTCGCCGAATCCCTCCGGAGCAGGATTGATGCCGCAGGCCTCGTCGAAAAGTTTGGCGAAATCATGGTTCCGACCGAAGACATCATCGAGATGCGGCAGGGCAAAAAAGTGGTCACCTCCAAGCTTTTTTACCCCGGTTACGTGCTGGTTGAAATGGAAATGAACGATGAAACCTGGCATGTGGTGCGCGCAACTCCCAGGGTTACGGGGTTTGTGGGTTCAGGACCCAAACCCAGCCCCCTGAGCACTGAAGAAGTGGATCGCATTACGCACAAAGTCGAAGTGGCGGCCGAAAATCCCAAGCCCAAGCTGGAGTTTGAAAAGGGCGAGAACATCAAGATTACAGACGGCCCGTTCAAAGACTTTAACGGCTCGGTGGAGGAAATCAACACCGATCGTTCCACCTTGCGGGTGATGGTGACCATTTTTGGCCGCGCCACCCCGGTGGAATTAGATTTCTATCAAGTTGAAAAGGTTTAGAACCCATGGCAAAAAGAATAACCGCAATGGTGAAGTTGCAGATCGCAGCTGGGAAAGCAACCCCGGCTCCGCCCGTCGGCCCGGCGCTAGGGCAGCATGGCGTCAACATCATGGAATTTTGCAAGGCCTTCAACGCCAAGACTTCGGCCAAGGACCAGGAAGGGCTTATTATCCCTATCGTCCTTACGGTCTATCATGACCGGACTTTCAGCTTTATCACCAAAACGCCTCCCGCCTCAGTGCTTTTAAAGCGTGCCGCAGGCATTGCGAAAGGTTCGGGAGAACCCAACAAGACCAAGGTTGGAACGGTTACTGAAAAGCAGGTTGAGGATATCGCCAAACAGAAGCACCCCGATCTCAACGCGCGCGACCTGTCAGCCGCCATCGCCACGATTCGAGGCACGGCCCGCAGCATGGGGATTGATATCGCCTCCTGATGGGAAACCCGGGAGATCAGGCGGCAGGCGCTTCAAGCAGCAGAGAGGAATAAAAAAGTGGGGAAAAAATACGAGGCGAGCGCGAAGATGGTGGATAAGCCTTCCTATGCGCTCCCAGATGCAATGCCGGTGGTCAAGAAGGCGGCGTTTGCCAAATTCGACGAAACCGTTGAGGTGGCGATGCGCTTGGGAGTGGATCCGAAGCACGCCGACCAGATGGTGCGGGGCACGGTGGTGCTGCCCCACGGACTGGGCAAAGAGATCCGGGTGATTGTGATTGCTTCCGGCGAGAAGGTTCTCGAAGCTCGTGAAGCCGGCGCCGATGAAGTCGGCGGTGAAGATCTGACCCAGAAAATCCAGGGTGGCTGGCTGGAGTTTGACGCCGTGGTGGCCACTCCGGACATGATGAAATCCGTGGGCCGCCTGGGCAAGGTGCTGGGTCCGCGGGGGTTGATGCCAAACCCCAAAACCGGCTCCGTCACGACGGACGTGGCGCGGGCGGTGAAAGAGCTCAAGGCCGGCAAGGTTGAGTTCCGTGTTGACAAGACCGGCATCATCCATTGCCCGGTAGGGAAAGTTTCTTTTGAGGTTAAGCAATTGACGGAGAATGCCAAGGCACTGATTACCAGCGTCATCAAGGCAAAGCCGGCAACGGCGAAGGGGCGATACGTCCTCACCATTGCCGTCTCATCGACGATGGGACCGGCCGTCCCCGTCGATCTGGCCTCGGTAGAGGCAGTCTAGCAGGTCTCGAAACACAGCGCGAGGAGCACGATGAACCGGGAAGATAAACATAAGAAAGCGGAAGCGCTTCATGAGGAGCTTAAGAAAGCGCGCACAGTCATCTTGTCAGGCTTTGAAGGCTTGACGGTTGCGCAGGATACCATGCTTCGGAGCCAGGTTTCCAAAATTGGAGCCCGCTACGAAGTGGTCAAAAACAGCTTGATTGAGCGGGCGGCGAAAAGCACCCAAATCGAGTCTGGCGCGCAGAATCTGCGGGGAACAACGTCCCTGGCCTATACGGAAACCGATCCTGTGGCGCTGGCGAAGCTGCTGGTGGATTATGCAAAGGAAAACCCGGCCTTGGTTTTTAAAACCGGGATGGTGGAGGGCCGAGTCGTTTCGATGGCGGAGTGGGAATCGATCGCCAGCCTTCCGTCTCGTGAGGACTTGTTCGCCAAGGCGCTTTTTGTCATCAAATCTCCGGGGCAGCAGCTTGCGGTGGCCGTCTCGGCGGTGGGCCGGGATCTGGCACGGGTTATTCAGCAGGGAGTTAAGGAAAACAAGTTTAAGGCATCCGGCAGCTAAATTCGGCTAAGAAGGGACTCCCCTTCACCGAAAAGAAGCCAAGCCAGGAAATTTCAGGAGGGAAAAAGAGAAGATGTCCGAAGCAATCGATAAAATTGTCGAAGAGATTAAAGGGCTGACGCTGCTTGAGGCCTCAGAGTTAGTGAAGAAGATCGAGGAAACATTGGGTGTTTCCGCCGCTGCCGCGGCGCCGGTCGTCGTGGCGGGAGCTCCAGGCGCGGGTGGCGCGGGAGCTGCTGCGGAGGAAAAGACGGAATTCGATGTGGTCCTGACCAGCATTGGCGCGAACAAGATCAACGTCATCAAGGCGGTCCGCGAGGTGACGAGCCTCGGCCTGAAAGAGGCCAAGGATTTAGTCGACAACGCCCCCAAGCCCATTAAGGAAGCTGTCTCTAAAGAAGAGGCGGAGACCATCAAGAAGAAGTTCACCGAAGCAGGCGCGACGGTTGAAGTAAAGTAATTCCATCGCAAGCAGGGGATGCAGCCTGCAGAGCCCGGTCGTTGGTGTTTTTGCGATTAAGACCAAGAGGACTGGTGCCGATAGAACGAAGCTCTCGATTCAACATAGCATGGGTGAAGGCGTCTTGCTTCGCCCGGGGGGGATCTTGCATCCCCCAGCCCCTCTCATGCATCTAACAAGAAGAGTGTGCGTGTCTCTTTTAAACCAAAGCCCTTTGAAAAACCAGGTGAGGAGTATAACGAATGCCAAACGGCTCCAATGGTAGTGTGCCGCGTCGGATTGATTTCTCTAAAATACCGTCTGTGATCCAGATTCCGAATCTGATCGAGGTGCAGAGGCGCTCTTACGAGCGTTTTCTGCAGATGGACCTTCTGCCCTCTGAGCGAGACGATTCCGGACTGCAAGCGGTTTTTAATTCCGTTTTTCCCATTACGGACTTCCGCGGCGTCGCACAGCTGGACTTCGTCGACTACTCGATTGGAAACTGGGAATGCAAGTGTGGAAGCCTCCGCGGGCTTCACCATTTGCGGCGGACCTGCAAACAATGCGGATTTACGGTAGTCACCGACCCTTTCAAGGCCGGCGACGTGCTTTGCCAGAAGTGCGGAACCTTCAACAAAAACGAAGTCGATTTCTGCCACAAGTGCGGCGACCCGGTTACCCTGCAGCTCAAGTATGACGTGACCGAGTGTCAGGAGCGCGGCATGACCTTTGCCGCCCCCCTCAAAGTCACCATCCGCTTGACGCTCTACGATAAGGAAAGCGAGTCCGGACCCCGCAATATCCTCGACATCAAGGAGCAGGAGGTTTACTTCGGCGAGATCCCGCTGATGACCGAGAATGGAACCTTCATCATCAACGGGACCGAGCGCGTGATCGTCAGCCAGCTCCACCGCTCGCCGGGAGTCTTCTTCGAATCGAACGCCGCAAAGTCCTATTTCCTCGGCAAGCTCATTCCCTACCGCGGGTCGTGGGTCGAGTTCGAATACGACGCAAAGAACGTCTTGTACGTGCGGATCGACCGAAAGCGAAAGATCCTGGGCACCATCTTCCTGCGAGCCCTGGGGCTCAAGACCAACCCCGAGATCCTCAAGGCTTTCTACCAGATCGAAAACATCACCCTCAAAGATCGCAAGCTCTTCTGGAAGCTTTCCGACGGCTTGCGCGGCATCAGGCTTTCCAAGGCCGTCGAGCATCCCCGGACTCACGAAACCATCGTCGCTTCGGGAAAAAAGATCACGTCTTCCGTCTTCAAGGAACTCCAGAAAGCCCACATCACTCAGGTGGAAATCAGCGCGAATGATCTGGAAGGAGCCTATGCCGCAGACGACATAGCGGACCTCTCCTCGGGCGAAGTTCTGGTGGAAGCGAACAACGAGATCACCCCGGCCGTTCTGAACTCTCTGATCGACTCCGGCATTAAGGAAATCTCGGTCTTCTTCCAGGAACGCGACGATATCGGCGTGGTCATCAGCCAGACGCTGAGGCGCGACTCCATCAAATCACGCGAAGAAGCCTTGATTGAAATGTACCGGAAGCTGCGCCCCGGCGATCCGCCCACTCTCGACACGGCTACGGCGCTGTTCACCGGAATGTTCTTTGACCCTCGGAAGTACGATTTTTCAAGGGTCGGGCGCCTGAAGTTCAATATTAAACTCGGGTACTACAGCAAGCTCAAGACGCGGCTGGACGATAAAGCCACGCAGTTCGAGATCGAGGATGCCCGGAACCTGCCCACCATCCCCTTCTACGTCGTGATCGACCAGGAAAAGATGTACGTCCGGAAGCGCGAAGGGAACCTTTGCACCGAAGTCGAACGCGGCTGCGAAGCCACCCTTGCCACCGAGCATTCTGAAACGGCGCCGGTGCAACTCCCCCTCGATAAGCGCACGCTTGATCCCGACGATTTCTACGCGACGATCCGCTACCTCCTTAACATCCGGAAGAATCCCGGTGGAACGTATGAAGTGGATGACATCGACCACCTGGGCAACCGGCGCGTGAGGGCGGTCGGCGAATTGCTTGAAAATCAGTTCCGGCTGGGACTGGTCCGCATGGAAAGAGCCATCAAAGAAAAGATGTCGGTGTACCAGGAAATGTCCACCGCCATGCCGCACGACCTGATCAACGCCAAGCCGGTCATGGCGGCGATTCGCGAATTTTTCGGCTCCTCGCAGTTGTCCCAGTTCATGGACCAGACGAACCCGCTGTCGGAAATCACCCACAAGCGGCGGCTGTCGGCACTCGGCCCCGGCGGACTTTCGCGGGAGCGTGCCGGGTTTGAAGTCCGCGACGTCCATCCCACCCACTACGGCCGAATCTGCCCCATTGAGACTCCCGAAGGGCCCAACATCGGGTTAATCTCGTCGCTTTCCTGCTACGCCCGCATTAACGAGTACGGTTTCATCGAAAGCCCCTACCGGAAAGTGCGGGGCGGAAGGATCATCGACTACATCACCGTCACGCACGGCGGCGACGGTCCGTATAAGGTGGGCGAGCACGTCGAGCAGGGCGAGGTCGAAGCCCTCAACGAGGAGTTGCGGCAAAAGAAGCGCAAAGGGGTCGAATACGAGCCCTACTCCTTCTATTTGTCTGCGTGGGAAGAAGACCATTATATCGTCGCCCAGGCCAACGTCCGGATTGATGGGAAAGGCTACATTGCCAACGAATTGATCAACGCGCGGCAAACCGGAGACTTTATTCTGGTGCAACGCGAAAAAGTGGATTACGTCGACGTGAGCCCCAAGCAACTGGTCAGCGTAGCGGCGTCGCTGATTCCCTTCCTCGAAAACGACGACGCCAACCGCGCGCTGATGGGATCGAACATGCAGCGCCAATCCGTTCCCCTGCTGCGGGCGCAATCTCCGCTGGTGGGAACCGGCATGGAAGAGGTGACGGCGCGCGATTCCGGCGCGGTCGTCATCTGCAAGCGCAACGGAACCGTCGACAGCGTTGACAGTGAACGAATCATCGTGCGGGTTGAAGGCAATGGCCAGAGCGGCCAGCTCTCCCGCGAAGTCGGCGCGGACATCTACCAGATGATCAAGTTCCGCCGGTCCAACCAGAATACCTGCATCAACCAGAAACCCGTGGTGCGAAAGGGCCAACACGTTAAAGCGGGACAAGTGCTGGCCGATGGCCCCTGCACCGACCATGGCGAACTGGCCCTGGGCCGCAATGTCCTGGTGGCCTTTATGCCCTGGAGGGGTTACAACTTTGAAGACGCCATCCTGGTAAGCGAAAAGCTTGTCAAGGAAGATTCTTACACTTCCATTCACATCGAAGAGTTTGAAATTGAAGCGCGGGATACGAAGCTGGGACCTGAAGATGTCACTCGCGACATCCCGAACGTCTCCGAGAGCCTGCTCCGGGATCTTGATGAAAGCGGCGTCATCCGCATCGGCGCCTACGTCAAGCCGGGAGACATCCTGGTCGGCAAAGTAACGCCCAAAGGCGAAACGCAATTGACGCCCGAGGAAAAACTGCTGCGGGCGATCTTCGGAGAAAAGGCTGGCGACGTTCGCGACGCCTCCTTGAACTGCCCGCCGGGAATTGAAGGCATCGTCGTCGACGTCAAAATCTTCTCTCGCAAGGGAGCGGAAAAAGACGCGCGCGCCAAGTCCATTGAAGAGGGCGAAGTCGGGCGTCTCGAAAAGAACCTCAACGACGAAATCCGCATCCTCAACGACGAGCGTCTGAACCGCCTCTGCACCCTGCTGGAAGGCGAGAAGCTACAGATCGACCTCCATGATGAAAAGACCAACAAGCGCCTTTTAACCAAGGGGACGGAGCTGACGCGGGACATCCTGGGCCACCTCACCGGCCGCAACCTCAAGAGGATGAAAATCGTCAAAAAAGATCCCACGCTGCTCGAAGGCATCGACGAAATCGAAGAGATGACCTCGCGGCAGATCGACATCCTGCGGAAGATTACCGGCGAGAAAGAGCACAAACTCAAGAAGGGCGACGAACTGCCGCCCGGAGTGATCAAGCTGGTCAAGGTTTACATCGCCATGAAGCGGAAGTTGTCCGTCGGGGACAAGATGGCGGGCCGGCACGGCAACAAGGGCGTGATTGCCCGGATTCTTCCGGAAGAAGATATGCCTTACATGCCCGACGGAACGCCGGTTGAGATTGTCCTGAACCCCCTCGGCGTGCCTTCCCGTATGAATGTCGGCCAAATCCTGGAAACCCATTTGGGATGGGCGGCGCGGGAATTGGGCACGAAGGTCCGCGATCTGCTGGGCACCAACAACTACGCGGAGGCCGTCCGGCAGGAATTAAGCAGCATGTTCCTCGACACTCCACTGGCTGGAAGATTCGACGTCATGGAGGAAGAGGAACTGCTTGATTATGCGCGTTCCGTGCGGGAAGGGTTTCGTTTTGCAACCCCGGTTTTCGATGGCGCCACAGAAAAAGAAATCAAGTTGTATCTGGGAAAGGCCGGGCTCTCCACTTCGGGGAAAATCGACCTGCGGGACGGCATGACCGGCGAGCCTTTTGAACAGCCGGTGACCGTCGGATACATCTACATGCTGAAGCTCTCGCACTTGGTTGACGACAAGATCCACGCCCGGTCGATCGGTCCCTATTCGCTGATCACCCAGCAACCGCTCGGAGGCAAGGCGCAGTTCGGCGGCCAGCGGTTCGGCGAAATGGAAGTCTGGGCGCTCGAAGCCTACGGAGCCGCCTGCATCCTCCAGGAACTGCTCACGGCAAAATCCGATGACGTTTACGGACGCGCCAAGATTTACGAGGCCATTGTCAAGGGTGAAGCTGCCATCGAACCCGGCGTCCCTGAATCGTTCAACGTTCTGGTAAGAGAACTCCAGAGTCTCTGCCTGGACGTGGAATTGATCAAGAAGCCCAAGGAACCGCGGGCCATCCCCGCAGGAGCGGAATAGTTTCATACAGCAGGTTGGTGGAAGGTGGCGCATGGCGCCGTCCAGCAAGAGCGCTAAATTTCTTCTCAATTGAGAAGGAGGAAAACATTGTTTCGAAGCAGCCCTTATGACCGAGTTAGTCTGATTGGCGAGTTTGATGCGATTCGCATCAGCTTAGCCTCCCCGGAAAAAATCCGGTCGTGGTCTCACGGTGAGGTCACCAAGCCCGAGACGATCAACTACCGAACCTTCAAGCCGGAACGCGACGGCCTGTTCTGCGCCAGGATCTTCGGCCCTGTAACCGATTGGGAGTGCTTGTGCGGCAAGTACAAGCGCATGAAGCACCGGGGCGTCATCTGCGACAAGTGCGGCGTGGAAGTGACCCTCTCCAAGGTGCGGCGCGAGCGCCTGGGCCACATCGAACTCGCAGCACCCTGCTCGCACGTCTGGTTCTTTAAGGGGCTTCCCAGCCGCATCGGCCATCTGCTGGACATCTCGCTCAGGGACCTCGAAAAAATCCTGTATTTTGAAGCCTACGTGGTAGTCGATACGGGCGAATCGCCGCTCAAGGAAAAGGAAGTCCTCACCGAAGACCGCTACCGGGAACTCCAGGAGGAGTACGCCGGAAAGTTTCGCGCGGGCATGGGCGCGGAGGCCATCAAGGAACTCCTGAAACAAGTCGATATCGAAACGCTTTCGGTTGAGTTGCGCGAGAAAATGAAGACCGATAGCTCTCAACAGAAGCGAATCAAGTACGCCAAGCGCCTGAAGGTTGTGGAGGCGTTTCGCAAGTCCGGCAACAAGCCGGAATGGATGATTCTCGACGTTCTTCCGGTGATCCCTCCGGAATTGCGGCCTCTCGTGCCTCTCGACGGCGGCCGTTTTGCCACCTCGGACTTGAACGACCTGTATCGCCGGGTGATCAACCGGAATAACCGGCTGAAGAAGCTGATGGAACTTCACGCGCCGGATGTGATTGTCCGGAACGAGAAGCGCATGCTGCAGGAAGCGGTTGACGCCTTGTTCGATAACGGGCGGCGCGGCCGAATTCTTCGCGGCGCCAACAACCGCCCTCTCAAATCGCTCTCCGATACGCTCAAGGGCAAACAGGGGCGCTTCCGGCAGAACCTCCTCGGCAAACGCGTTGACTACTCCGGACGTTCAGTCATTGTCGTCGGGCCGGACCTGAAACTCCATCAATGCGGCCTACCCAAGAAAATGGCGCTCGAGCTCTTTAAGCCCTTTATCTACCACCGCCTTGAACAATCCGGCCACTGCACCACCATCAAGGCCGCCAAGGAAATGGTTGAGCGACAGGAGCCTGTGGTTTGGGACATCCTCGAAGAAGTCATTAAGGGCCATCCGGTCCTCCTCAACCGCGCTCCCACGCTGCACCGCTTGGGCATCCAGGCTTTTGAACCCGTGCTGGTTGAGGGCAAGGCCATCAAGATTCACCCGATGGTCTGTACGGCCTTTAACGCCGACTTCGACGGCGACCAGATGGCCGTGCACATTCCGCTGTCACCGGAGGCCCAAATCGAGGCTTCCGTGCTGATGCTGTCTTCCCACAACATCCTTTCGCCCGCCAATGGCCAGCCGCTGGCGATTCCCACGCAGGATATCGTGCTGGGCGTTTATTATCTGACGAAAGAGCAGAAAGGGGCGAAAGGTGAAGGACGTACCTTTGCCAATTCCGACGAAGTCGTCCTGGCGCTTGAAGGCGGTGACGTTGGAACGCGCACACCCATTCGCCTCCGCTACACGGGACGCGTAATTGATTTAACCACCGCTTATGACGACCAGGACGTGTTGCACACCGAACCCCTTACCCTGAACCATCAGTTCATCAACACCACCGTGGGCCGGGTCATCTTCAACGATCATCTGCCGCCCGAGATGCCTTTCATCAATGGAACGCTTCGCAAGAAGGGGCTGGGCGCGGTGGCGAATTATTGCTATCTCCGGTTTGGGGTGGAAACCGCCGTCGCCATGGCCGACAAGATCAAGTCTCTCGGCTTCCTCTATGCGACGAAATCAGGAATGTCGCTGGGAATCGACGATCTGGTTGTCCCCTTGAACAAGAGCGACTTGGTTGAAGAAGCGCAGAGGGAAGTCATTGAAGTTGAAAAGCAGTATCAAGAAGGCGCCATTACGCACGGCGAACGCTACAACAAGGTGATCGCAATCTGGTCAAACGTCACCGACCGCGTTGCCGACGAAATGTTCCAGACCATGGAAACGCAGGACAAAGAGGGAGCCCTCAACCCCGTTTACGTCATGGCGGATTCTGGAGCGCGAGGCTCCAAACAGCAAATTCGCCAGTTGTCGGGCATGCGCGGACTGATGGCAAAGCCTTCGGGGGAAATCATCGAAACACCCATCACCGCGAATTTCCGAGAAGGGCTGAACGTTCTGCAATACTTCATTTCCACCCACGGAGCGCGGAAGGGCCTGGCCGATACGGCGCTTAAGACGGCCGATTCAGGGTATCTGACGCGCCGACTGGTGGACGTAGCGCAGGACGTCATTGTCTCCGAGTTTGATTGCGGCACGGTCGACGGCCTTTACGTCGAGTCCATTGTGGAAGCGGGCGAGGTCGTGGAACCCCTCCGCGACCGCATCGTCGGTCGCGTTTCGCTCGAACAGATCAAGGATTACGAAGGCAACGTGATCGTGGACTACAACCAGGAAATCAATGAGGACCTTGCAGCGGCCATTCAGGCGGCGGGCATCGAGCGGGTCAAGATCCGCTCCGTCCTGACTTGCGAGTCCCGGCGCGGCGTCTGCATCCGGTGCTATGGACGCAATCTGGCCACCGGGCATCTGGTGGAAATCGGCGAGGCGGTAGGAGTCATCGCCGCGCAGTCGATTGGCGAACCGGGAACCCAGCTCACCATGCGGACCTTCCACATCGGTGGAACGGCAAGCCGTATTTCCGAGCAGTCCACTCTGGAGACCAAAAACAGCGGCTTCATCAAGTTCCAGAACCTGCAGACCGTCACCAATCGGGCCGGCTACCACGTCGTCATGAACCGGAACGGCTCCATTGTCATCGTCGATGAAAAGGGACGTGAGCGCGAACGCTATTCGGTCGTTTACGGCGCAAGGATTCGCTTTGCCGATGGCGCGCCCGTTAAGCTGGGCGATATCATCGTGGAATGGGATCCCTATACGTTCTCCATCCTGACCGAAGTGGCTGGCGAAGTTCACTTCAAGGATTTGGAGCCGGGCCTCACGCTTCAGGAACAAGTGGATGAAGTGACCGGACTTTCGCAGCTTGTGGTCAAGGATTCTCCGGAAGAAAAATACCAGCCGCAACTGGTGATCAGGCCGGAGGGCAAAGGCTCCTCCAAGGGAAGCAAGAAATATCTTATGCCGTCCCGGGCGCACTTGATGGTTCAGGAAGGCGACACCGTCAACGCGGGCGATGTTCTGGCGAAGATCCCGCGTGAAACAACCAAGACGAAAGACATCACCGGCGGACTGCCGCGCGTTCAGGAACTTTTTGAAGCCCGCAGGCCCCACGAACCGGCTGTCATCACTGAAATTGACGGTGCGGTCCGATACGGAGACGTTGTCAAGGGCCAGCGGAAGGTCGTGGTGGTTCCCGAGCGCGGCGAACCCAAAGAATACATGCTGCCGCGGGGCGTCCACATCTCTGTTCAGGAGGGTGAGCGCGTCAAGGCGGGCGAGCCCTTGATGGACGGACCCCGCAACCCGCATGACATCCTGGCGGTGCTCGGTGAAAAAGAGATGCAGAAATACCTGGTGGATGAAATTCAGGAAGTCTACCGCCTGCAGGGCGTCAATATCAACGACAAGCACGTTGAGGTGATTTCACGCCAGATGATGCGCTGGTTCAAGGTTGAAGATCCCGGCGACACGGAGTTCCTCCTCGACGAACAGGTGGACAGATTCAGATTCCGAGATGAAAACGAGCGGGTCAAGGCAGATGGCGGAAAGCCTGCGATCGGCCGGTCGCTTTTGCTCGGCATCACCAAGGCTTCCCTTGCAACCGATTCGTTTATTTCGGCGGCCTCCTTCCAGGAGACCACGCGAGTGCTCACCGAAGCGTCCATCCGCGGCGCGGTGGACCATTTGCGCGGCCTCAAAGAGAACGTCATCATGGGCCGCCTGATCCCTGCCGGGACCGGGCTCGAACGCTACCGCAATTTCAGGCTGCTTACGGAAGTTGAGCCTGTGGAGCGCGAAGCCATCGTCATGGAAGGCGAACCGGGAGAGGCTGCCATTCCACCCTCGCCGGGCATCGCTGCCGAATTGCTGGACGACGACGAAGCGCGCCAAGCCCAATAGAAACCAGAGGCCGGCGGCAGGCATGGGCAGGTTAAGGTAAATCTCAAGGCAGGCGGTTGGCCTTCCGGAGGAGCCTTGTGCAGTTTTCTTGCAGCAAGTGCGGGAAGGTTATCGAGGCCAAGGGGCGCGTTGGGACTCGAGAAACCTGCCCTCAATGTGACGCCGACCTCCACTGCTGCCGCCATTGCCGCTTCTACGACCCCGGCAAGCACAACCAGTGTGCTGAAACGCAGGCCGAATGGGTAGGCGATAAGGACGCCTCCAACTACTGCGACTACTTTTCACCCAATCCCGTCCTCATGGCGCGCGGCGAACGCACGGCATCCAAGGCCGACGACGCCAAGCAGAAGTTTGACTCGTTGTTTAAGTGTTAAGGGCGACCGCCTGCCTTTGTCCCCTATCGACCAGCGGTTTTGACGGAAATAACCTTAAACTATTTCAAACCCGCCGGCCTTCTCAAAGGCCGCAGCCACCTGGAGCAGGCGGGCCTCACCAAAGTGCTTCCCAAGGATTTGCATGCCGATAGGAAGAGCAGGCTCACCCTGGGTCTTTCCGCAAGGCACGGAAATTCCAGGAATACCGGCCAGACTGGCGGTTACGGTGTAGATATCGGCAAGGTACATCTGGAGAGGATCATCGACGCGCTCGCCGAGCTTGAAGGGAAGGATGGGTGAAGTCGGGGTGATGATCACATCGACTTCGTCAAAAGCCTCGACAAAGTCGCGCGCAATCAGCGTCCGGACCTTTTGAGCTTTCAGATAGTAGGCGTCGTAGTAGCCGGAACTCAGAACGTAGGTGCCCAGCATGATGCGGCGCTTGGCTTCCGCTCCAAAACCCTGATTCCGGGTCTTGCGGTACATATCGCGCAAGTCCGAATACTCAGGCGCCCGGAAACCATAGCGAACGCCGTCGTAACGGGCCAGGTTCGAGCTCACTTCCGCCGTGCAGATGATGTAATAGCAGCTCACCGCGTATTCCGTGTGGGGCAGGTGGACGGGCACGATCTCGCAGCCGAGCTTTTCAAGCAGGGCAATTCCCTTCTCGATATTCCCGCCGATTTCAGGGCTGAGGCCCTCAAAGTACTCTCCCGGAACGCCGACTTTCAGCCCACGCACGCTACCGTCCACTGCGCCCTCGTAGTTCTCGACGGGCACATCCGCGGAAGTTGAATCCAAGGGGTCTCGTCCCGCAATAACCTTCAGAACCCGGGCCACGTCACGCACAGAACGCCCAAAGGGGCCGATGTGGTCAAGCGAGGAACCGAAAGCAACCAGCCCATAGCGTGAAACTCGGCCGTAAGTTCCCATCATGCCGGCAACACCGCAAAAGGCTGCCGGCTGCCGGATCGACCCTCCCGTATCGGTTCCCAGTGCCACCGTGGCCAGGTTCGCGGCTACAGCCGCCGCAGAACCGCCGCTTGAGCCGCCCGGAACGCGCGTGAGGTCATGAGGATTGTGGGTTGGGAAAAAACCGGAATTCTCCGTCGAGGAGCCCATGGCAAACTCATCGCAGTTGGTCTTGCCAAGGATGATCGCTCCCGCCGACTCCAGTCTGTCGACAGCTGTCGCGTTATAGGAGGCGGTATAGTTCTCGAGGACTCTCGACGCGCAGGTCGTCGGAAGGCCTCGAGTCATGACCACGTCTTTGACGGCCACGGGAATGCCCGAGAGCGGCAGCAGCGGTTCGCCGGCGCTGATTTGCTGATCCACCCGCTTTGCCTGATCCAACGCCTTCTCTTCGCACAAGGACAGGTAGGCCCGCACTTCGCTGTCTTTTTGCTGAATCCTGTCAAGGTGGGCGCGGGTTATCTCCTCCGCAGAAGCTTCCCGCCGGATGAGAATTTGCTGGATTTCCTTGATGGTAAGGTTCGTCAGGTCCATTCGCTATTCGTGTTTGCCACCGCGCGCCCAGCCCTCCGGGCGTTCGTTAGCCTCTTTCGATGACATGGGGCACTTTAAAACAGCCCCCGCCGGGCTCTGGAGCGCTTTTGAGGGCGTCTTCCTGGGAAAACGTGGGACGGGCTTGGTCGGAGCGCAGGGCAGCGTTCTCCGCCGTCGAAATCGACACCTGGGACATAGGCTCAACCTTCGTAGTATCCAGTTGGTTCAGCTTCTGCACGTACTCCAGAACCGAGTCGAGTTGCGGCACAAACTTTTTCACCTCTTGATCCGTCAGCTCCAGGTGGGCCAGATCCGCCACGTAAAGCACGTCTTTTTCCGTCAAAGCCATCAGTTGACTCCCGTTCCCTTTTGCACCGGCGGCGGAAGGGAAATCGCTTTTTCGACATAACGGACTTTAAGCTTGCGGACCACCGAAACCCCGAAGTAGCCGTTGATCCCCGTCTTGATCTCCTCAGACATCGAACGAAGCTGCGTGCACCAATTCGAACAGTCGCTCTCCAGGGTCAAGGTCCCTTGCTCAAACGCCACCGGCCTCGAGTGCCGGGCCATGGGCTTTCCCGCCACCAGCGGCCATAGCGGACCAAGAATTTCGACCACCTTCGGGTCGCTGCAACACACCTGTTTTTTGAAGACAAGGGGCAGAATTTTGCTGATCTCTTCCATCGCAGAGCATCTAACCTGGCCACAAACTATATTCCGTTGGTCCCTGAGTGTAACACACCCGGAGCAAAGGTAAAATACCATGCCAACCCTTGCCGATGGCCCGTATGGTTTATTCAGGCGAAGCCAAAAACGGATTCCTCCCTGACCCGCAAATCACGCTGCCGGACGGCGGAAACTCGGCGTTCAGTTGACGTCAGCCACCCGGTTGCCCTCGTAATGCATGATGTGATAGTAGGCTTCCCAGCCGTTCCAGAAAATCGGCGGCGGCAGGTGGACGAGCGGATCGCCAAGGAATTTCGAAAAGCTTTCCAGCATCTGGCGCGTCCGGTAGACGCCCGTAATCCAATCGCCGCGGTACCAGTTTTTCCATTTCCCGTACTCGGCGGCCGCCTCCGCCCGGCGAATACCGTCGAGCGCGTCAAGAGCTTGCGCAACCGACTGGCGCGCCTCGCCCGAGTCGCCCGCTTTGGCCTCCTGGATTGCTTTCGCCACTTCCAGAAGCATCCGATTGCTTTCGCGGTTGATGGCAATCATCGCCAGGACGCCACCCTGGTAAAAGGGCAAGCGTTCGGGAGCAACGAGCGGTTCGGCTGCCAACGCGTCTTTCCACACGGCATCCCATCGCGGCTGAGCATCGCCGCATTTCTGAATTTCCTGCCGAACGGCTTCTCGCAGCCACGGTTTGCCGGTTTCTCCGCCGGGCCCGAATTCAAAAATGCGAGGCTGCGCCCACTTGACGGTCTGGCTTGGAATGGCATAGAGAGAGGAATCGATCATATCGGCCAGCATCATCTGCCGGGCTTCCGTATGGTAAAACTGGTCGCCATACTCGCGGTCGGGGTCACTCAGATGCGCCGGCGCAATGAAATATTTCTGATAGACTTCCGTGATCTTCGGAGCCGCCTTCCGGCCGAACTCCTCAGCGGACCAGCGCTGATAAAAATCGCTGCTGGCATTGGCACCTCCCGGCGGCAAGCCTTCCCACGCCACATCCATCACGGCTTCCGTGGTCATGGCAACGGGACGAATGTCGCTGGTATTCAGCAGCAGATAATGCGTGGCCCCTGCCTTGATATAGCGGCCAAGCTCCGAGTAAATTCGCCCCACCGGAACCATCTCAGATAATTGGTTTGCGCGTCCGTTCGTCATGGCCACGTGATAGTAGGCGCCTTGTCCGGCGGTTACGTCACCCTTGTCCTGAAGATGACCGTAGCCGCGGTCGGCCCACACCGTGGCGACCTCCGGGGGAATCATGAGGTCGCCTTGCTGCACCAGCCCGGCCCCTTCATGCCACAGGTTGGTCACAAACTTCGCGTCCGGATGGATCGAGCGGACAATCTGCACCTGGTCGGCTATCGCCTTGCTGATGAGGTGGCCAAGAGCCTTGTCGTTGCCTCGCACGCTGGGGTCCAGTGAAGCGTAACTTCGATCGGACAAGCCCCGCAGGCCCACCGTCCACAGAATTTCCAGTCCGGGCGGATATTCCCGGACGGCGTCCCGCCATGCCCGCTTGAGGATTTCGGGATGGGTGGTGAAGTTGTACGGCACACCCTTCGGCCACCTGGCCACGTTTACCCCCAAGGGAATAGCGTGGTGCTGCGTGATAATCAATCCGCGCTCACCCGCCAGCTTGATCTGCGGGTCATCCGGAAAAATCCACGTCCCAGGCGCCACCATGTTGCCTTTCAGCCTGAGAATCGTTTCATAGATCTTGTTCCATACTTGAAGAGAGATTCCCGTGTGGTCCTGCTTCTCCCCCGGCGCCCACCCCGTCAGCAGGTCCTCGTCATTGATGAAAAACCCGCGATATTTGAACACTGGAGCGGGAAACGTTTTGTCGAGCGACGCCGGCAGCGCGATTTGGGCGCGCCGCCGCGGCTGATGGTCCGTCCAGTAATACATGGGATCGACGCCCAGAAACTCCTGCGAAAACTGATAGATCGCATAGAGGGTTCCGCGCATGTCAGCGCCCGCCAGCAATACGACGTGCGTCGGCCGTGGCGCGTTCCAGTTCGCGCGCCGCACTGAAATTGAGAAGGATTCCGCCTGGCTTAAACCGGGAGGTTTCATGCCTTCCGGCAGCGCTGATTTCTCGCCAATCAGAATCGTTACCGGCCCTGCATCTTCCTCGCGATGGACGATCCTCGGCTTCTTCCCCATCACTTTTTCGAAATCGCTCGCCAGGTCGCCGGCTGCCTTCTGAATTGGAACCGGCGCACCGGGATTTTCAAAAATTGTAACCGTGGAATTCAGGACGATTCGCCCTTCCTGCGTGTTCATCCCGTGATGCGACTGTGGTTCCGCGAGCGCCAGCGTCGCGCCTCCGACGGCCAACGCCACACAAGCCAGTCCACTCATAAGCGTTTGGGAAATGTATGGCCGTCGGCGGGCCGTTTCACGCCTCATGTTTTTCCTCGCTTCCATTGAACAGAAATTCCTATGGTGATCTCATGAACCGAAAATTGTACCACTTGAGGCTGGAAACTCACAGACGGCATTCCGATGTCTTAAAATGGCATCGCAGGTTTATAATAACCGTCCGTGATGCGCCTGATCCTGGCTTCCAGTTCGCCTCGCCGGCGGGAATTGTTGGAAAGAGCCGGCTTCCCTTTCGATGTGCGCCCAAGCCATATCGAAGAGATTCCGCTCCCAGGTGAAAAAGCGGAGGAATTTGCGCGCCGAATTGCCCGGGAAAAGGCCCTGGAAGTAGCCCTTTCAGCCGAGCCGGGCGCGATCATTCTGGGCGCCGATACGGTGGTTGCCAGTAACGGAGAAATTCTGGGAAAGCCAGAAGGGCCCTCCGACGCCAAGCGCATGCTTCAGATGCTCTCCGGCCGCACTCACCGAGTCATGACCGGCATTTGCCTGGTCCGCGCCCCCCGCACGGTTGAAGCCTGCACACATCAAACGACGCTTGTCACTTTCCGTGAACTGGACCCGGAAGAAATCGACAGCTACGTGGCAAGCGGAGAGCCCTTTGATAAGGCTGGGAGCTACGCCATCCAAGGCCTGGCTTCCCGGTTCGTCACCCGCATTGAAGGCTGTTACTTCAACGTCGTGGGCCTTCCCGTCCCTTTGGTGTATAACATCATCAAGTCGCTGCCGCCAACATAGCGGCGCCCTTCAGGCCGGCATGCCGGGTCAAAGCCCGGCGCTCCAATGCCGCCAAGCATTCAGATCGCAAACTTTGGGCATGAAAGGACTGTCCGGCAACGGGTGCCTGTCTGTTGCTAAGCGTGGAGCATACGGAATCTACTGAGGTTCGGCGGGCTTCGATGCCTCGGGATGCTTTTCGAGTTCCTGGCCCAACCACACGCTCGAAACCGTCCAGGCTCGACGGCGTTTCTGCAGGACGATCTGGTAATGGGCAACGGCTTGAGGGTTTTCAAAGTCAACCGCAGCAAGGGCTCGGGCCTTATCCGGCGAATAAGTAACGAGGTGAATCTTAATTTGAATATCCACTTGGGAGTTTGCCTGCCCAGTTCCATCCCCATCAGGAGAGCCTTCCAGCGCCGGCATAAAATATGTTCGGATGGCCTGAGATAGAGAGCTTCCGGCGTTCCTGCCGGCTGGAGATGCAAGATACTTGGCGCGGAGGCCAATGACGGTAGCTGCCGTATTGATGTCATCCTGGATGACAGGGTCCGTAACTTCCTTTTCCGCCTGGCGCAGCTTCGGAACAAGCGCAGGATCGGAACTAATCGAAAGGGCAAGGATCGCGTCCTCGGTAACGGTACGGTCAGGCTCGCGGTCGGAGGTTCGGATCTTATTCAAAAGAATTTCGATGTCTTGAGGAGCATCCGACCCGCCCAGCGCGCCATAATAGAAACGCCTCAGGTCAAGGTTGCGGGGGTCGTTGACCCGTTTCGCAAGAATGCCGAGGGCCCGTTGGCCACCCAGGTAAGCAAGCGTTTGGGCGGCGAATTCCGCCGTTCGATCATCTTTCAGCGCTGCCTCAAGCTTTGGAATAATGGGTGGACCGGCCGCAAAAGCAGCGTGATAAAGGCGTTCGCGCGCCTCCGCGTTCGGAGAACTCAAAATCGCGTATAGCTTCTCAGCAGACCATGGCTCGTTTAACAGGGCATTTGTCCCCATGGAAGCTTGGCAAATAGCAGACACCCCTCGAGTGGGCAGCCCTATAGAGAAAGCCACGACAGCCAGCCAAACCAGTCGCCGGAATATCCTGCCAGCCGATTTTCTGTTGATCTTATTCAGGTTTTCCATCAAGCAGTCGCGGTAACTCCCGCAGGTCGCCAATCATTAAGTCCGGTGGAGTCTCCTCAAGAGTCGGCGAGCCAAATCCGTAACTCACTCCGCACGTCCAGACGCCGGCGTTGCGGCCGGCCAGAACGTCCGAAACAGAATCACCAATCATTAGGGTTTCACCGGCAGCAGCATCCAGGTCCCCCATCAGTTGCAACACGCCAACCGGATCGGGCTTTTTGTTTTCAAAGCTGTTGCCGCCATAGATGTATGCGAAGTGCTCGGCCAATCCCAGGCCGGCCAGCATCCAACGGCTGAAGTTGACGGGCTTGTTGGTCAGAACGGCCATCTTGCGGCCGCTCAAGCCTTCCAGCGCTTCCCGGACGCCAGGGTAAGGGGCGGTATGGTCCAACATATGCTGGCGGTAGTAGTCCAAAAACAGATTATTTCCCCGCTCCACATCTTCCTCTGTTGCCTCGGGGCCGAGCGCTCTGCTGACCAGGACTCTCACTCCCCGGCCTACATACGATGCAATCCGCTCAACACTGAGTGGCTTCTGTCCCATCTCCTGAAGCACAAAGTTGACGCTGAGAGCCAAGTCCAACTCGCTGTCAACCAAGGTTCCGTCCAGGTCAAAAATGAGAAGCTCCATGCCCTCAAGGGCTTGTTTCGATATGGCCATTCGCAAATTGCCTCCGGTCCCTTGAGGCGCCGTCTATAACTCCGGCTCGATCTTCCGCAAAACAGGAGCTGCCTCTTCGCCGGAGATCGGGTTGTAGTAAAACCCTTCCCCATCAAGCACTCCAGGTTCATTCTCAAGCTCGGGATGAATTTCAATGTGCCAGTGGTAATCCTCTGGAATCGTCTGCCAGCGTTCAGGCTCCGGCCCACGCGACGCCATATTGGGTTCAGTATGGAGTGAAAAATGCAGCCGGGGAGAAATCTTCTGGATCCGCAGCAAATTCGTCTTTAGAAACCCGGCCAGGGAAATCAATCGCGCCCTCGTGGCCATGGCGCGCTCAAAGGAAGACTCGTGCTCCAATGGAACCAACCATACCTCATAAGGAAACCGCGCTGCATAAGGGCAAAGGCAAACGCAGTCCGCACTTTCGTCGACAACGCGCTTCCCGGACTGTAATTCCTGGTGCAGGGTATCGCAGTAAAGGCACCGCTGCTTGCGGCGATAATGGATAAGGCTCCAGCGTAATTCCCTTTCGACAAGCGCCGGAACCACCGGCGTCGCAAGAATTTGCGAGTGGCTATGTTCCTCGTAGGGAGAGTTCGCCCGCCCCTGATGCTTGAAAACGGAGACGTAGCGAAACCGGTGATCGCCCTTCAAATCAAGGATGCGGTCACGATAAATTTCCAGAACGTCGGCAATTTCTTCGGGTGTGAGTTCGCCGAGCTGCTTGCCATGCTGATTGGTTTCAACCACGATTTCGTGAGCGCCCAAGGCGTTCATCCGGTCAAATATTCCTTCGCCTTCGCTTCCCAGCGACCCCTCAACACGAAAGAGAGGAGATCGATCATGGAAGACACGAACCTGCCAGACTCCGGATGAATCCAGGCGTTCGCGGATCGCCTTGGGAGTGAAGCGCTCATTGCCGGGACAAAAAGGGCAGCCCGCGCCGGAATCCAGCGCGTCCGGCATGGCCGTACGCTTGCCAGTGATAATCCACCGGCGTCGGAAAGGATCCAGCCTTAGTTCAGCCATAACGCGCGCCTCTCATTTAACGACAGGGTTCGCCTTATAAGATGCCGCCTCAGGCCTGAAGGCCCATGGTCAGTTCATCGGCAATCGAACTCTAAAGGATTAATTGTAGCGCGAACCCGGGATGGCCGCCGGATTTGATTTTTCAGCTGTTAGCTCCTGTAAAAAAACAATCCTTTTCGATTGGCCCTGCGTGTTCCCACCGCCTTGAAACGTCGGACAAGGTGCGAGCCTATGTTATGCTAGTGTTTCTGTTAATTCCCAAGAGAAACGGACAATATGGCTGAGATATCCCCTTTTCGCGCACTTCATTACAATCCTACTGTGGTTCCTGACCTCCAAAAGGTTGTGACCCAACCCTACGACAAGATTTCTGCGCCCATGCGGGCCGCGTATTACGAGTCGAGCCCTTTCAACTTTGTCAGACTTATCCTGAGAAAAGACGCGTCCGGCGGCGCGGAAAACATCTACGCTCAATCCGCTCAGGAGCTTCGCAACTGGATTGACCAACGCGTTCTGACCTCGGACTCTGAGCCGGCCATCTATCCGTACACTCAGGAGTACACGGTGCCAGGCCAGCCTTCCGAGCGCAAACTCCGCCGGGGTTTTGTGGCCCTGTGCCGGCTTGAGGATTACTCTGCCGGCGTCGTTCACCGCCATGAGGCGACCCTTTCCGGCCCCAAGGTGGACCGCATGGAATTGCTGAAGGCCACCCGGAGTGATCTCGGCCAAATCTTCCTGCTCTATAGCGACGCCCAAAGTTCGGTTGAAGCTCTCCTGCATGAACACACTCAGGGGAAACCCTGGCAGCAAGCCACGGATGAGCATTCGACCATCCACACCATGTGGCGTGTTTCCGACCCGCGCATCGTGGCGCAGGTTGCCGCATCCATGGCTCCGAGGAAACTGTTGATCGCGGACGGGCATCACCGCTATGAGACCGCGCTCGCCTATTCCAAGCTGCGCCAGGCCGAAGCGCCTGGAGATGACCGGGCAAATTACGTCATGGCGACCTTCGTTCCCCTGGAAAGCGAGGGGTTGACCATTCTCCCCACCCATCGGCTGGTTCACAGCCTGGAGGGGTTCAGTTGGGATGGGTTTTGCTCAAGCGTGAAGCAGTTCTTTGCCGTCGAGGAACTGAATCTGTCCGGATCGGCTGCGCAAGACGCACAACTGATCCGCGAATCTCTCGATCGCGCCGGACGCGAGCAACCGACGATCGCCGCCTACGGAGGGCCCAAGCGTTTGATCTTGCTCAGCCTGCGGCAGGATATCGATCTCAGTCACATCTTGACGGAGGTTCCCGAAACGCTCCGGCGCCTGGACCTGGTTCTCCTGCACGGACTGGTTCTCGAGAAAGTGATGTCGATTGACCGCCAAGCCGTGCGGGAGCAAAAACACTTACGCTACTTGCGGGATATTGACGGCTCCCTGAACGAAGTAAACGGCGGCCGGGCCCAGATGGCGTTCCTGATGAATCCCACGCCCATCCAGACCGTGTGCGAGAACGCTTTCGCCGGGCAGGTCCTTCCGCAGAAATCCACGGACTTTTATCCCAAGCTGCTGTCCGGCCTGACGGTCTACTGGATGGACAACCCGGCCGGCCTTTAGCTCGGAACCGCGCGGCCTAGGCGAAAGACTGAACCGCGTCTTCAACGCTCTTGTAAACTGAAAAAACCGTAAGAAGCTTTGTAATGCTGAGAAGCTCGTCAAATTTTTCAGTGATGTTCGCAAGCTTAATGTCGGCTCCGCGATTGCGCGATGAGGTGAAGGCCGCAACCAGAGTTCCAAGGCCCGCGCTATCGATGTAGCTGACGTCGCCGAGATCGAGCACCAGTTTCTTATGGCCCTGCTCCAGGAGTTCCTTGACCTTGTTCCTCAAGTGGTTGCTCTCGTCGCCCAAAGTTATGCGGCCCGCAAGAGTCAGTATGGTTATGCCATTCGATTCCTTTGTATCCATGCTTAGTGCCATGCAACGCCTCCCAAGTTTACCGGATCGATCTCCGGCTGGATAAGTTCACACATCATCCTCAATGACTAGCTTCCTTGTGGACTTAAAGCGATTTTATTCGAACTCGGAGCAGGACATGAAATACCCGCAGCGAGTGCAAACCATTTTGCAGCGGCTTGAAACCAGCCGCTTCCCGCACACAGGACAAAACTGACTTGGGAACTCTTCCCGGGGCGCCTGGTTTTCAGGCGCCGGGTCTGGCTTGTCCATCATCAGTCCGCCGTGATTAGATTAGCCGTTGTTAAAAATCGCCCGCCCTTTATGATGATCTCAGCAATAAGAGGACAAGAACAGAGCCCGGAATAGCTCTCAATCGCTCGCCGCGCAAGCGCTAAAACCTGCTCGTCCCGCAAGTTGAATTACGATTCCAGAACTCAGGGCCAACGCTCTTGAAGAAACGCAGCGATCCTGTCCAAGGCTTCTTGAAGAATATCTTCCTGCGGCAAAAATACAATCCGAATGTGCCGGGTCCCCGGTAATTCATCAAAACCGCTGCCGTGAACCACCAGAACGTACTTTTCCGCTAAAAGGCTTTTGACAAAACTCTCGTCGCTCTCCGGAATGTCAAGACGGGGAAACGCATAAAAAGCGCCCCGCGGCGCCACACAGTGGACCCGCGGCGTCGCCTTGGCCCATTCCATCAGCAAATCGCGCCGAACCCGCAATTTACGCAAGGCTTCATGGCGAAAGTCATCAGGGCCGTGAAGCGCCGCCGGAATCGCGTACTGCATGGGATGGTTTGCGCACAGGCGGGCGCGAAGCAGTTTATGAATACCCTCAACATAAGGCTTGACGGCTGCCGCATCACCGCTCACCACGGCCCATCCCACTCGCCAGCCGGGGACCAGGTAAGACTTGGAGAGGCCGCTGAAGGTGACCACCGGCAAATCAGGAGCGATGCTCGCAATGGGAATATGCGGCTGCTCATCCAGCACCAACTTCTCATAAATCTCATCCGAGAAGATCACAAGGTTGTTCCGCCTGGCGATTTCCGCAATCGCCTCAAGGGTGCTTCGCGAGTATACGGCTCCGGTGGGATTGTCAGGATTAATCAGGACCAGCGCGCGAGTGTTTTTCGTCACCTTGCCCGCCATCTGTTCGATGTCCGGCTCCCAATGGCATCCCTCGTCCAGGCGATAGGAATTCATTTGAACGCCCAGCTTCGACAAGATGGCGCTGTAAAGCGGATACTCGGGCGATGGCGTCAGCGCATTGTCGTCAGGACCGATCAAAGCTGTCAGCGAAACGTCGACCGCTTCGCTGACGCCTTCGGTGATAAAAATGCTTTGGATGTTCCGAATTCCCTTTTGCTCCGCTTCTTCCCGGATGGCCTCGAGCGCGACGTCCACGCCAAGCGATGGAGCGTAGCCGTTGTGGCCGTCCCGCATGGCTTTTGAGGCCGCTTCGACGATATGGGGCGGCGGGGGAAAGTCGAACGCTCCCGGGTCTCCGATGTTGAGCGGAAGAATCTGTTTGCCCTGGCGAGTCAGTTCATCGGCCAGCACGGCCAAGTCGCGGATCGCGTAGTGGACGTGGTCCAGCCGCCTGGCGGCCAGGATCTCTCGGATTTGCGGCATAGCTCTCAACATAACTCATAGGAATTTTGACAGAAAGCATGAATAGGGTCAACTATAGCTGCGCTGGCGTGCGCTGCCGGCATCATCCGCGCGCTTCTCCGGCGGACGGAATTAAACACACATTGAAGAATAAGCGTGAACAGTAATATATTCTTTCTCTTATGAGAAAAACATCCCAACAGGCAAGTCTGCTCCTGCTCGCCATCCTCGCGTTAGTTCCGCTGGGCGTTTCGGCATTCCCGCCTCCCACAACAGCCACGGCCTCGAGCCCTGGCGTCAAAGACATTCTCGCCTACATCTCGAAGGGCTGGAATGAGCTGACGCGCTCGATGTCGGAATGTAGAACTTTTTCCGACCCCAAAACCGGGGAGAAATCCACTCTCTACCTTCCCGCGGACTTTCCCGTTCCCTCCGGACTAAAGGCGGTCGGAGCAAGGTGCGAGGTTCACATCACCCCCTTGCCCAGCGTGATCAAGAAACTCGGCCAAATCGATCCCAGCTCCATCCGGCCGCCAGGGCTTCTCTATCTTCCCGAACCCTACGTCGTTCCGGGCGGCATGTTCAATGAAATGTACGGCTGGGACAGTTACTTTATTATCCGCGGCCTTATCGATGATGGCAGGCTCGGTCTCGCCCGCGATATCGTTGACAACTTTTTCTTTGAAATGGACCATTACGGCGAGGTCCTGAACGCCAACCGAACATATTACCTGACGCGCTCGCAGCCGCCCTTTCTGACCTCGATGATTCGCGCCCTCTACGCAGCCGAGAAAGCCAAAGGCCAGGCCGATCCCGCCTGGCTCGCAAAAGCTTATCGCTACGCCGTAACCAATTATCGCTTCTGGACGTCGCCACCGCATCTTGCCGGAACCACGGGCCTCTCGCGTTACTATGGATTCGGTGAAGGCCCTGTGCCCGAACTCGGCGGAGGAGCAACCCCATACTACGAACAGGTGGCGCGCTACTTCCTGGTGCATCCGGCGGACAGCCGGCCTTATTTGATGGATGTTGGGCAGGCGACGCCCGATTCAAAGGTGATGGGACCGGAGTTTTCATTGCTCATCGGCGAAGGCGCATCCAAGGGGGAAGAAAACATTGCCCGGCTCGCTTTGACGCCAAGATTTTACAAGGGCGATCGAAGTATGCGGGAGTCGGGCTTTGATGTTTCTTTCCGTTTCGGGCCCTTCGGAGCCAACACGCAGGATTTTGCCGCGGTTGGACTCAACAGCCTGCTCTACAAAACCGAGAAAGACCTGGAATGGATGAGCAGCGAACTCGGCTTGAAAAAGGACTCCGGGCAATGGCGGCAACTCGCTCTCAACCGCCGCGCGGAAATCAACCAATATTTTTGGGACCCTGAGTTAAACCTATACTACGACTACGACTTTAAAAGCGGCCACCGCTCTTTATACACTTACGCCACAACTTTTTATCCTCTCTGGACAGGCGCTGCCTCGCCGGACGAAGCCGCGGCGGTTGTCAAAAACCTGAGCGCCTTCGAACAACCGGGGGGAATTGTGATGAGCATGAACGACACGGGAGCTCAATGGGATTCCCCGTATGGGTGGGCGCCGATTCAACTGATCGCTGTCGAAGGTTTGCGGCGCTATGGCTACCAGGAAGCCGCCGATCGGATCTCGTACGAATTCCTATCCATGGTCCTCGACAACTTCAGGCGGGACGGAACGATTCGGGAAAAATACAATGTCGTGACAAGATCCCGCGAGACGCAAGTCCAGGTAGGGTACAAGACCAACGTAGTTGGATTTGGATGGACGAATGGAGTCTTTCTGGCGCTCTTCGACGCCCTGCCGAAACCCCTGCAAGCACAACTGAACAAGGAATGATTCAGGGGAGGGGATTCCGCCGCCTATCCTGGAAATCCCCCCGGCAAAACCAAACGGCCCGCACGCTCAGGTCTTTCGCAAAAGACTGAGCCCTTGCCTGGAGGGTTGTCTACGAACCCTCAACCGGATTCGTCAAAGTGCCAATCCGTTCCACCGAGATGGAAACCGTGTCGCCATCCTTCAGGAACACCGGAGGCTTGCGAAACACGCCCACTCCGGGCGGCGTGCCCGTTGACATCAAGTCTCCCACTTCCCAGGTGACGGATTGCGAAAGGTAGCTCACCAGGAACGGCACGCTGAAGATCAGGTTCGAAGTATTGGAATCCTGCATCGTCTCACCGTTCAGGGTGAGAGAGATCTTCAGCTTGTGAGGGTCGCGGATTTCATCGCTGGTGACAATCCAGGGCCCGGTGGGAGCAAAGGTGTCGCAGCTTTTCCCCCGGTACCACTGATTGTCCCCAAACTGCATATCCCGCGCGCTGACGTCGTGCAGGATCATATAACCGGCGACGTATTCGTAGGCTTTCTCTTCAGGAATTTGACTCCCGCGCTTGCCCATCACAACGGCAAACTCCGCCTCATAGTCCACTTGAGAGGAGTTGGGCGGCAGACGGATCGGGTCGCCGGGCCCGCAAATGGTGTTCCCGGATTTGAGGAAGTAGATCGGCTTTTCCGGAGCTTTGCCCCCGCCTTCGCTGGCATGGTCGGCATAGTTCAGGCCAATGCACGTAATCTTGCCGGGCCGCGGAATCGGAGCGAGCAATCGAGCCTTCGCCAGAGGAGTAAACATCTCTCGCGGCGCTTTGGCGGGGTCGAGACTCTTAGCAAAGGCTGAGGTGATCACGCCTAGGGCCTTGCGCCACTTTTCCCCGCGCCCCAGCAAGTCGATCATGTCGCGCGGCGCAGTTTTGGCGTCAACAATGACGCGCGCAGCGGTCTTGAAGCCCGGACGCGCAGCCACGGCGCGAGGGGTCCTGCGCTTCAACACAAGATCGATGGCAGGCCGCACGCCAATAATCCACTGCTTTGCCACCACGCCCAATCGGGGCTTTTTACCAACTTCGTAGCTAACCAGTTTCATCCTTCATCCTTTCCAAGATGGAATTACCAAAGTATAGAATACCTTGCTTAGCTTCCCGCCAGCACAAAATGATAGTGGCCGGAACCAACGCCAAAGGTGACGGCATGGCGGCTCATCGCAGCCCCCGTCACGCCGGCGTCACCGGCGACAAAATGCCCCTCCGACCACACCACGCGGCCGCCTTCCCGGATGGTGAAATGCGTCATATCTTCTTCCACAGGGACCACAATTTTGGCATCGCTGTTCACGGGAATCCAAACGTCCATCGAAATCGCTCCCGGCGTGTGCTTCCAGGAACAGGAAACAAGGCCCCGGATGCTCCGAATGGAAGCGCTCGCCCAGTGGAGATCTTCAACCACCTGCGGCTGGATCAGAAGGTGCTGATATCCCTGCCCGTCAGGTTGGAGGTTGATGCCTCCCAGCCCGCGATAGAACCACGCTCCCAGGCTTCCCAGCATGGGATGGTTGTGCGAGTTCATTGACGGGCCGACTTTATCCTGCCAAAGCTCCCAAAGGGTTGTCGCGCCGCGCGCGATCATGTATCCCCAACTCGGGTAGGTGGTTTGAGAAGCCAGCTCATAGGCCAAATCAGACCGGCCGAATTCCGTGAGCGTCGGGAACAAGTACTTGGCTCCGATAAAGCCTGTGGTCAAGTGCGTGTTGTGCTGATAAACAATGCTGTTGGTGAGCTTACCCATCGCCTTTCCACGCTGCTCCCGGGTGGCGATCCCGAAAAACAAGGGCAGGATCTGGGAGGTCTGGCTTCCGTTCGCATATTCCCCTGCCGTCGTATTAAAGAATTGCTGATTGAACGCTGTCTTGATGTTGCCGGCAAGGTTGGCGTACGTTTCCGCGTCCTCAGACTTCCCGAGAATCTTGGCCATCTTCGCAAAAAGATCGGTGTCGTAATAATAGTACCCATCGGAAACCAACGCGCCCGGCGTGGGATCGAGAGCGATCCAATCGCCGTAGTAGCTGTATCGAAGAACGTTATCCTGCGCACGGCTGCGCAAAAAGTCGATATAACTCTTCAAGCCTTCGTAATTCTCCTCAAGGATGCGGCGGTCGCCGTATTGCCGCCACATATACCAGCAAATCAACGGATAAGCCGTTCCCCAGGCCGGGTCGGCGGGATATTGGCCGTACTTGTGCGGCACCGTGTCAGGAATTTCTCCGTCGGGCTTCTGCGCGTCGTGGATGTCGCGAAGGAAATTGGTGTAAAAGGCCGCCATGTTGAAATTCATCATGGCTTCTTCCGCCGTCACCTGCGCGTCGCCCATCCAGCCCTGGCGCTCGTTGCGCTGGTCGCAGTCGGTGGGAACGCTGTAGAGATTGGAAAGCTGGCCCCAGTGAATCAGGTGCTGAATCTGGTTCAGGATTTCCTTGGACGCGACAAAGCTTCCGGTCGTCTGCACGGCGCTGTGGACCACCCCTCCGCGCAGCGTATCGAGGCTCGGCGTTCCCGGATAGCCCGTCAACTCCACATAGCGAAAGCCGTGATAGGTAAAGTGCGGCTCATAAACCTCCCGGCCGCGCCCGTCGAGAATATAGATGTCTCTTGATTTGGCGGCGCGCAGGTTCTGGCGGTTGATCATGCCGTCGGCGTAAAGCAGCTCGCTATAGCGGAGCTTGACCTTGGCGCCTCGCGGCCCGCGCACCCGTAGCTGGGCCCATCCTGCAAAGTTCTGGCCGAAATCATAAACATAGACTCCCGGTTCAGGATTGGTCATGCGCCGGGGAACCATCGAGTCCACGACGCGAATCGGCGGCATCATTTCGGCGGAAAGCGTTCCCTCGGTTCCCTTCTCCTGCGCTGCGGCGCTCCATCCGGAAGCATCGAATCCCGGACGGTCCCAGCCCTGTTGGGCCAGGCGAGCGTCATAGATCTCGCCGTTATAAACGCTGTCGCTCACCACGGGCCCCGCGTGGGTTTTCCAGGAAGTATCGCTCACAATGCTGACGTGCTTGCCGCCGGCCAGTTCAATGTTCATCTGAAGGAGCAGGGCCGGCGATTTGTAATATGCCGGGCCGCTCTTCCCGGTCTGCTGCAAAGCCCAGCCGCCTCCCAGCATCACGCCGACCGCATTCTCCCCTTCGTTCAACGCTGAAGTAACGTCATAGGTGCTGTAGAGAACACGTTTGGGATAGGTTGTCCAGGCGGGATCCAAAACATTATCGCCAATCTTCTTTCCGTTGATGTGCAGCTCATAGTAACCGAGAGCCGTAATGTAAACCCGGGCGCGCACCACTTGCCCCTCCAGCTTGAATCCCTTGCGCAGCAGATTGTCGCCGCCGATCCATTGCCCTTGCCAGTCTGAGCGCGATAGCAGGCCCATTCCGAATTCCGCCGGACGGCTGTAAGGGCTGGCGTTGCCTTCCTTGTCCCAGGTGCGGACTTCCCAATAGTAGGTGTGGCCGCTTTCGAGAGCTTTGCCCTTGTCAACAACCTGCGTGGAATCTCCGGACACAACCTTGCCGCTATCCCACTGGTCCCCGTGGCCACGTTCCAGGGCCGCCCGGCTGGAGGCGACCAGGACCTGATAGGCGGATTGCACTTCGCCCCGCTCCGCACTCTCCAGAACCCACTGAAAGCGCGGCGCAAGAACATCGATCCCCACAGGGTTGGAAAGATATTCGCATCTCAGATGCGCCGGCGCTTGAGCGCCGTCTGCCGCAAAGATAGGCAGGCCATGAAAGAAAGTGCAAATCATGAAAATTAGCGGAATAAAAGAGATTCGATAAAGTCTGTTCAACCGGTGCACAGCACGCCCTCCCACTCAAAAATCGCTATGTGAATTATTCTAATCGTTGCCTACTCCGACATTTTCTTCCACCGCGCTCGAAAAGGCGCCGGGTCGGGCGCCGGGAAATCGCGCCCGTCGGTCCAGTTTGAAAAGGGATCGAACGGAAGCTTCGTGATCCAGCGCCGCCCGCCTTCTCTGCCGGACCGGGACAAAAAGCCCGAACCCAACCGGGCCACCGCACCGCCCAGGGCAAACGCCCAAGGCCTCTTCATCACCCAGGCCCACAAGCGAATCCCGCGACGCTCGGAAACCGGCGAGTTCACCGGGCGCGGCGACGGAAACCGCTCCTGCACCTGCCCGCGCAAATGGAGCAGCATGTCCGGAATGTTGATTTTGACAGGGCAGACTTCCCGGCACGCGCCGCACAAGGAAGAAGCAAAGGGAAGTTCCCGCGCCGGGCCCAACCCGGCCAATTGCGGCGTGACCAGAGCGCCGATCGGGCCGCTATAGACCCATCCGTACGCATGCCCGCCAATCTTGCGGTAAACAGGACAGGCGTTCAGGCACGCGCCGCACCGGATGCAATAGAGCATCTCGCGCATCTTCTCGTCCGCCAGCGTTGCGATCCGCCCGTTGTCAATCATCACCACGTGCATTTCATCGGGCCCATCTTCACCCGCGCGCCGCGGGCCGGTCAGGATGGAAGTGTAAGAAGTCAGTTTTTGGCCGGTTCCCGAACGGCCCAGCAAGCGGAGAAACACTCCCAGGTCCGACAGGCGCGGGATGATCTTCTCGATTCCCACCAGCGCAATATGAACGCGCGGCGCCGTGGTGCAAAAGCGAATGTTGCCCTCGTTTTCAATGGTGACGATGCTTCCCGTTTCAGCCACGGCGAAATTCGCCCCGCTCATCCCCACTCCGGCCTTGGCAAACACTTCGCGCAAGGCTCCGCGCGCAATGGCCGTAAGCCGCTCCGGATCTTCGGTGGGTTCAGAGTGGAGCTTGTTTGCAAAAAGGTCGGAAACGTCATGGCGGGTTTTATGCATGGCCGGGGCCACGATGTGCGCCGGCCGTTCTCCCGAAAGCTGCACGATCAGTTCGCCCAGATCGGATTCCACGGCCCGAATGTTCGCGGCTTCGAGGGCGTGGTTCAGCTCGATTTCCTCGCCCAGCATGCTCTTGCCTTTAACGACTTCCTGCGCGCCGGCTTTGCGGACGAGTTCCAAGACCACGGCGCAGGCTTCTTCTCCCGTCCGGGCCCAGTGGACTTTTCCGCCCTGGCGCTCAACATTGTCCGCAAACTGCGCGAGGTATTCATCCAGGTGATCCATCACCTCCCGTTTCAGTTCCCGGCCCCGCTGCCGCAACGGCTCAAACCCCGGAACCTCGCCAATCGCGGTCAACCGATGGTTGTAAAGCCGCAGCGTCGAGGAACGGTAGGCCCCCTGAAGATGCGCGTCCTGCAGGGCTTCGTGCGCCCGCTCGTGGATCGCCGCGCTCTGGACTCCGGTTTCGCTCATTCGTGCATTTCCAGTAATTCCGCCAGGTGCAGGGTCTTCAGCGGCAATCCCTGCCGGTGGATGTACCCCTGCATGTGCATCAGGCATCCGGCGTCGTTCGCCACCAGGTACTCCGCTCCAACCTCGGCGGCGGCCCGAACTTTGTCCTCCGCCATCGCCACCGACACTTCCGGGTACTTCACGGAAAAGGTGCCGCCAAACCCGCAGCACAGCCGGTTGTCTTTCATCTCAACCAGCTCGATTCCCTTGACGGCCCGGATCAGTTTTCGCGGCTCCGTTTCAATGCCCAGCTCGCGGTATAAATGGCAGGAATCGTGATAGGCCACGCGGTGCGGAAAGCTTGCGCCAAGATCTTCCGCGTTCATGATCTTGACCAGGAATTCCGAGAATTCAAAAAAGCGCTTTTGCAACTGCTGGACCTTCCCCAGCAGTTCCGGTTCATCGGCAAACAGTTCCTGGTAGAAGACTCGAACCATCGTCGTGCAAGAGCCGGAAGGCGCCACGACGTAATCCACGCCTTCAAACAGGTCGACCATGCGCGCCGCAACCTCGCGCGCTTCTTCCCGGTAACCGGTATTGAAGGCTGGCTGGCCGCAACAGGTTTGGGCGGGATTGAAAGTGACCCGGGCGCCCGCCCGCCGCAGGATTCTTACTACGCTTTCGCCGACCTGGGGGAAAAACTGGTCGCCCAGGCAAGTGATAAACAGCGCCACATTAGGAGGATGATTGCCCATTGCAATTCGTGCGGCCATTCGCTACTGTGCCGAATATCCTCCGTCGACCATCAGGTGAGAACCGGTGATGTAACTCGCTTCATCGGAAACAAGGAACAGAATGGCGTACGCAACTTCCCGGGGCTCGCCTGCCCTTCCCACAAAGGTTTTTGCGCCTTCTTGCGCGTTGAATTCTTCCAAAGTCATTCCCACCTTTTCCATGTGCCGGTAAGAAGCCGCCGTGATGATCGACCCGGGACACACGCTGTTCACCCGAATCCTGTGCGGCCCCAGATCCATCGCCATGTTGCGCGTGATTTGGACAAGCGCCGCCTTGGTGGCGCTATAGGCAAAGAAATCCGGCTGGGCGCAAAAGCTTGAAATTGAGCCCAGGATCACAATCGACCCGCCCTTCTTCTTCATATGCTCGACGGCGTATTTCGTCACCATGGTGGTGCCGATAACATTCACCCCAAGCGAACGTTGCCACTCCTCAACGGTAGCCTCAAAACCTTTCAGCACAAAGGTCGCGGCGTCATTTACCAGAATATCAATTCCGCCAAAAACCTTTACCGCTTCGTCAGAAATCTTCTTTGCGTCCGACTCCCGGGAAATGTCGGCTTCGACAAAATGGGCGATTCCACCCTTCGCTTGAATCGAACGGACTGTTTCTTCGCCCCCCTTGGGATCAACGTCAGCCACAACCACCTTGGCGCCTTCTTCGCTCAGAACTTCCGCCGTCGCGCGGCCGATTCCCGAGCCCGCCCCCGTCACAATCGCAACTTTGCCTGACACTCTCATGTAAACTCCATTCTAGGGTGTAACCCTATGGTTTGGAAACTGGATAAAAACTTCGGCTTGCGCTGGCACATCTTAATAGGGATTGCCGCATCAAGCAACGTTCGCCTTCAGTAGCAGCGATCCCCGGGCAAAGAACCGCCCGCCGCAGACCGCCGCTACCTTTACGGTCATTCTACTTTGAAATCATCCCTCGTTCCGCCCTCCGCGCAGCGGACTTTTCAGACGGCCAACTGCACCTGTCCTTTGAGCCTGATATCGGCCGACGAAGCGCCGATCATCACGTCCACCGGGCCGGGCTCCGCCACAAAATCGTGGCGACGTTCGTCCCAGTAGCGCAACGCCCGGTCGCCGTGCGCGAGGTCCAGGCTGACGGTGCGGGTTTCACCGGCCTTGAGGTGAACGCGGTCAAAATTCACAAGCTGCTTGATGGGCCGCTCCACCGTTCCGCCAGCGACGTGAACGTAGACCTGCACAACTTCATCTCCGTCCCGTCCGCCGGAGTTGGTGATGTCGGCTGAAAGGGTAATTTTGCCGCCGGGCTTAAGCGTTTTGCCGCTGATCCGGAGATTTTTGTACTCGAACGTCGTGTAGCTGAGGCCATGGCCAAAAGGAAACATCGGGCCGCGACGGAAATACATATAAGTCCGGCCGTGGCGGATGTCGTAATCATCAAGGGGAGGCAGGTCCGAAGCAAGCTGGTACCATGTGGTGCTCAGCTTGCCGCCGGGGTTGTAGTCGCCGAACAACACGTCAGCCAACGCCAGGCCTTGCTGTTCTCCGAGGAATATGCCGCCCACAATCGCCGGCAGGTTGGCCTGCTCCCACCAGTTCAGACCCACCGGGCAATTCGAGGAAATCACCAGAATGGTCCGGGGATTGGCATTGTAAACCGCCTCCACCAGGTCATGCTGCGCGCCGGGCAGATGCAGGTAAGTGCGGTCGTGGCCTTCAGCATCCAGTTCCTCATCGCCGCCCACAAACACCAGCGCGGCGTCGGCTTCCCGGGCGGCTTTCACCGCCGCGGCAATCCAATCAGGATTTTTGACCCCCATCACCGAGCAGCCCAGAGCGTAAGTCACGGTGGGCTTGCCGGGCGCCGAGGCCGTAAAAAGCTTGGCCGGGGATAGATAGAACGACTTGAGGATAAACCGCCTGTCCGGCTGTCCCACAAAGCGGAGGTAAACGGTATGTTCCCCGCTAACCGGTTTGAGTGGTGCGCTAACCGTTGTCCAGCTGGGCGGACCGCCGGCCGCGTTCGCAACCACAAGCCTTGAAACCACCGGTCCCGTAAGGCTGTCGAGGTGAACTTCGATGACCGGACCGCCGGTGTCGCTGTAGACGCGGGCATGGAATTCCGTGGCGCCGGTGAAAAGCACTTTGTCGAAAGCCGCCCAGGAGCCGTCGCTGGTGTTGCGAAGTTCTTCGCCGCCTTCCCGGCTTGCCTGCAACGCCAGGCCGCTTGAAAGCTGGGAAGCTTCGTTCGCGATTTTGAAGTAAGTGGCGCCGATGGGCACGCCCAAATACTCACAGACGCCTTGTAGCGGCGAAACCAGGTGTTTCGGCGCGCCGCTATAATTGCCCAGGTTGCACACGCCCGCCATCGGGCCAATCACCGCAATCTTCTTGAGCTTGCTCTTGTCGAGCGGCAGCGTGTTGTTCTTGTTCTTGAACAGCACAATCGACTGCCGGGCCGCCTCGCGGGCCAGCTCCCGGTGAGCCGGGCTCTCAATGCAGGAGATGGGAATGTCCTTATAAGGGTTTTGCTCGGGCGGATCGTATGTTCCCAGCAGGATCCGGCCGGTGAAGGCGCGGACCAGGGCTTCGTCCAGCGTGGGTTCGCCGATCAGCATTTTGCTTACGGCCTCTCCCAGATATTTCTCGAGTACGTCGCCGCAGTTGACGTCGCAGCCGGCATTGACCGCAAGCGCCGCCGCCTCCGCGTCGGTCGGAACAAATTTGTGGGTGTGGCAGATGTTGGAAATCGCGCCGCAGTCCGAAACCACGTAACCGCGGAATCCCCAGCGCTTGCGCAGCAGGTCGGTCAGCAGAAAGCGGTTGGCCGTGGTGGGAATGCCGTTCATCGCGTTATAAGAGCTCATGACGGTAAACACCTGGCCCTCGCGCACGCAGGCCTCAAAACCCTGGCTGTAATATTCCCAGAAGCTGCGCGCGTCAACCGTCGCGGACGTAATATGCCGGTCGGAATCCGTGTCATTGGCAATAAAATGCTTGGCGCACGCAATCGTCTTCAGATAGCGCGGATGGTTGCCCTGCATGGCGTGGATGGTAGAAATCGCCAACTCGCTGACCAAACAAGGGTCCTCGCTGTAATTCTCTCCGATGCGGCCCCAGCGCGGATCGCGCGTGCCCATGTTGACGGTCGGCGGCGAAAACATGGGCAGGCCCTGTCCGTTCTTTTTGTGCCACGCCCAAACCTCGTCCGAGACCGCCGTGAAAACCCGATGAATCAAGGAACGGTTCCACGAGCATCCCAACGCCAGCGGCAGAGGGAACGAGGTAATCGGCCCGTCGTGGATCAGCCCGTGCAGGGCTTCACTCGCGTAGTATCTGAACTCGGGCAGATTTATCCGCGGCACCGCCGCGGCCGTGGCGCCGAACTGCGAGATTTTTTCGTCCAGCGTCAGCTTGGCCACCATCGCTTTGGCCCGCTTGCGCGCCGCTTCAAAATGCTCGATTGCAATGCCGCCGGTATCCAGGGTTTCAGTCTTCTCCTGCGCCCTCAACGAGGAGGCTTCACCCGCCATCCCTTTGGCGCTCGGCCAACCCGCCATCGCCAGCGCAGCGCCACCTGTGGTCCTGGCCAGAAAACCACGCCGACTCAACGGCTGGTGGGAATCTCCATTATCCTTTGCCATCGTCAAAATACCTCCTAAGCCATTATTCCGTTTTAAGTTTGCGGTCGATCGGTAACATACCGCCAAGTGCTTCCCGATGCAAGGCCTTGGTGGCCCGGCAGGCGAGAAACGGCGTCACCTGCATCAGTTCGCAGCCGGAGGCAGTTGCCGAACAATGTTCCATTCCGCCTCACCGCACTTTTTACACTCTGCAAGTAAGAAATGCCGCCCGGCCTTTCCGGAGCCCGCGCGCCGCCGCGAATAAGACATTTATTTCCAATTCGCCAGGGGATGCGCCGGGTGGCACGCGAATTGCCCTTGGCATCACCGAAGGGGTTCCCCAACAAGCAGGAATTCATCTTTCCTAAGCGAAGGAGACAGTATGACTCCCGATCAACCCGATGGGCAAGAAAGTTCGCACCCAACGCGCAGCGAAAGACCCGGAATGGACGAAAAGTTCAAAGCCGTCCTGGCCCTGCTGGCATTGCTGGTTGTCGGCGAGATTTTCTCGCTGAGCCGAATTCACTCCATGCAAAAGGATTTTCAGTTGCAGGAAGCCCAAACCCGCAAGCAGCTTACCGATTGGGTCAACCAGGATGTCTCCGCCAAGTTGAGATCCCTTCAGCAATCGAACGCCGAGCAGTTCGAGGCTTTGAGAATTGCCCTCGACGAAGACTCCAGGCATCTGGGAACTCAGCGCGGCGAGCTGAACAGAGACCGCCTGATGGTTGCCGCCTTGCGGAACGAGCACAAGCAGCAGCTTATCGAGCTCAAACACGAGATCGCCCTCAAGGCGGACCAGCAGCAGCTTGGAGCCCTCACGGATGATGTCTCTCAAACCAAAACGGACCTTGGCAAAACCAAGCAAAACGTCGATTCGCTGGCCAACACTCTGGGCATGACCCGGACCAAATTCGGGACGCTCATTGCCCGCAATCACAATGAAATCGCGGCCTTGCGGAGGCTTGGAGAACGCGACTACTTTGAGTTCACGGCGGTGCGCCGCAATGCCGTGAGAGTCGGCGGTGTTGGTTTGTATCTGAGGAAAACCAACGTGAAACACCACCGCTTCAATGTGGACTTGATGGTGGATGACGTCTGGATCGAGAAAAAGGACCGCACCATCAACGAACCCGTTTTCTTCAGCATGGGAGGTTCACGGAGCTTTTGCGAACTGGTCGTCAACCGCGTGGACAAAGGCAGGATCACCGGCTATATCAGCACGCCCAAGGGCTCGACCGAGATGGCTTCCCGCATGCAGGGAGCGCGGTAAGGCCCCCTAGGCGCCGACGTACTTTGCATAGATCCCGCGGGCCACGGCCGCATCTTGCGTGCCCTTGATAATCGCTCTGCCGTCCGGGAAGACGGTAAGCTCATAAGGCTCCAAAGTGAATTTCAGCAGAAAGTCGTTGGCCTTCACGGGGCCAAACTGCTCCAGGCGCGCCTTCAACAATTTCAAATCCAGTCCGCGTGAATCGCGCCGGTGAATCTGGACGGAATTTCTTCCGCACATTGTAACGTGCGTCGCGCCGCCTTCTTCCAGGTGGGCAAAAGTTCTCTCACCGCAAACTCGGCACCCGGGATCGATCGGCGGCTTCACTTGCTGCGCGCGGTTCCGCCAAACGTCGAAAGCAAACAGCGTCCCGTGCAGTTCCGATTCCCGCCCCAGCAGCAGCTTGAGCACTTCCGCCACCTGGATGGACGAAGCCCAGCCCACGGCGGGCCCGATGATGCCGGCCGTATCGCAGGTTTCATGCAGGCCTTGGGGCGGCGCTGGATAGACGCAGGCGAGGCACGGTCCGCGCCCGGGCAGGATGGTCATGGTCAGCGCGGAGCTGGCCACCACCGCGCCGTAAATCCACGGAATGCCCAGCTTGACGGCGGCGTCGTTCACCAGGTAGCGCGTCTCAAAGTTGTCGGTGCCGTCGAGAATAACATCGCAGCCCCGCACCAGTTCTTCAATGTTGTGGCTGGTTACGTCCGCCACCACGCCTTCCACCTGAACGCCGGAATTGATGGTTCGCAGTTTGCGCTCCGCCGCCACGGCTTTAGGAAGGTTCTCGGCGGCGTCCTGCTCGTCAAAAAGCCACTGCCGCTGCAGGTTGCTCTCTTCGACAAAGTCGCGGTCGACAATGCGCAGCGCGCCCACTCCGGCCCGCGCCAGCAGGTTGGCTTGCGCCGTGCCGAGGGCGCCGCAGCCCACCAGCAGGGCTTTTGAGGCCAGCAGCTTCTCCTGCCCTTCCGGGCCAATCGGCTGGAAAAGAATCTGACGAGAATACTTGTCCATATTCATGGCTTGAAACTTATCACTTTCATTATAACTCCCGGAAGCTCCGGCGTAGGACCGGGAGGATGGTGGCTCAGTTTGAGATAGCGCCGACCTTCAGGTCGGCATTTTGGAGCAGTGCCGAGCCAAAGCCTGGGGCTACAAAGCTAAAATGCCCCATGACCGCCTGGAAAATCGGATTGAATTCCTCGCACTCCTTTGTTAATCTCCGGTCACGTCTCAACTCGATGCCGAAAGGGAATCCAAAGTGTCACGACGGCGGATGGGTTCGCTCGCGCTTCTGGTCATGAGTCTGTTTCTTTCCTCCTGCGGCAGAGGAACAGGTTTGCAGGGCTTGAAAGCCTGGTACGTTGACTCCCTGATCAAGGTCTTTCCGGCTGATGCCCCGGGCGCGGGCCGGATGGCTTCCGCCGATTTCATTGCCGCCCGCAACCAGCACGTCAACCTTCAGATTGCGCTGCGTTCGGCGCAGCCCATCGCCGCGCTGTCCGCGCGTCTTGAGCCGCCGCGGGACGGCCAAGGCGACATGATCGTCGACTCCCGCGCCAGCCTCCGGCAAGTCGCTTACGTGGTTGTCGGCTCCCACACGCCCCATTCGCCCCCGGATGAACTGGTGGGCGCGGCGCCCGGCTGGTATCCCGACGCGCTGCTGCCCCTGCCGCTCAAGCTTGAAGCGAACCGCACCCATTCCCTCTGGGTTGAGATTCACGTGCCGTTGAGCACTCCGCCGGGCGTTTACCAAGGCGCCGTCGATATTGGCTCAAACCAGCAGACGCTGGCGCGCCTTCCCTTCCGCCTGACGGTGGCGGCAGCCACGGTTCCCGTAAAGCGCTCGCTCGACGTCACCAACTGGTTCTCGCTGGGCGACGCGAAATCGCGGCAGTTCTTCGGCGTCGCAACCTTTTCCCCCGGCTGGTGGAAGCTGGTCGGGAACGTGGCCCGGGTTTTTGCCGCGCATCGCCAGAACGTGGTGTTCACTCCGCTGATGGAACTGATCCAGCCCCAAGCCGCAGGCGGCAGGCTGCGCTACGACTTCAGCAACTTTGACCGCTGGGTGGAAACCTTCCAGGCGGCCGGCGTCACCTACGTTGAGGGAAGCCATCTGCTGACGCGCTCCTATTACTCGGCGCCGCTGGGCGTCCCGATTTTTGAGCGCCAGGGAAACAAGGTTGTTACCCTGACGGTGCCGCCCGGCTCGCCCCAGGCCAGGCGCTTCCTGGCCGGCTTCCTTTCGGCGCTCAACCGACACCTCGAAAGGAAAGGTTGGAAGCCGATCTACTTCCAGCACGTTCTCGATGAAGCTCACGGAAATGAGATTCCTTCTTACGGCAGAATTGCGGCCCAGGTTCGCCGCTATATGCCGGGCGTCAAAACCATCGACGCAATGGACGCCGAGCATATCCCGGAGACCATCCGGCGCGATTGCGACATCTGGGTGCCGCAACTGGGCAGGTTTGACAACAACGTGAACCTGCTGGAGCAACGGATCGCGAGCGGCCGCCCCGTCTGGTATTACACCTGCCTCTATCCGCAAAAGAGATACATCAACCGCCTGATGGATTTCCCGCTGATCAAGACGCGTCTGCTCGCCTGGCTCGACTTCCGCTACGGCTTCACGGGCTTTCTGCATTGGGGAGGAAATTCCTGGACGCCCAAGCCCCTGCTGGATACCCAGCCCGTGATCAACAACAACACCCAGCTTCTGCCTTCCGGCGACGCGTTTATCTATTATCCCGACCGCAAGCGGATGACCTTCGCGAGTTCGATCCGCATGGAAACCTTCCTGGCCGGGATTGAAGACTATGAGTTGCTGCATCAACTTCAGGCCAGGCGTCCCGCCCAGGCAAAGAGCCTGGCAGCAAGGGCAAATCTCATCTTTCACGGACTATGTTCGGGACCCGGTGGCGTTCCGGAAGATTGAAAGCAACCTGATCATCGCCGCTTCTCACACCCCCGGCCGTTAACCCAAACCATCGGCGCTTTTACGGCGCGAGTGAGCTCGCGCCCCTTCGCAAGAGGGCGCTGGCGGCTTTTCCGGGCACAAGATACTGGGGAGCAATGGAAAGCGTTACTGAGACGTCTCCCTTGGCGGCGGACCGGAAACCTGCGTTTTTGCCGTCATAACTGGTGATGGATACGCCTGCTGCCCGGACAGGAATCGCTACCGTGTGCGGTGAACTTGAAGTCGTCCAGGCCACCATTCGGACCGCCCGCCCGTGGCGGAAAACCAGGGCGTAATCGTCCGGCCGCCCAAGCTGCAAGCGCTTTTCAAAGCGGTAATTTTTCAGCACGTGGGTCAGCGTTCGGGCAGCCCAGTACGCAGGCTTGGGGGTGTAAACCGGACGCAGGCCTGGATGGTAAGGAAAACGCACCATCCCGAAGTGGTGCTCCGTGTTGTGGGGATCGGGCCCGTCATCGTGCCAGTCGTACCAGATCGAAACCGGAATGCCGTTCGAAAGGTCCGTCAGCCATTCGCGCGCCAGGAACAGCGCCTGCATTTTGTCCGTCCCGTTCCACTTGGAAGTGGCCGTATAGCCCCATTCGCCGGCGATGATGGAGATCTGTTTTCCGGCGGGCGCGTATTCTGCAATCAGCTTGCGAATCGCGCGGTAGTCGGCGGCCGCGGTTTCCGGGTCGGCATGGCGATAGGGATGCACGGAGACCGCCGACCAGTAGTTCAGGAGTCCAGCCTTAAAGCACGCCTCCAAAAACGGCAGCTGCTTTGGGCTGATGGCCGCGAGGGCCGGACCGATGAAGGTGGCGTTCGGGTTGGCCGCTCGAATGGCTTTTCCCGTTGCGAGCGCCAGCTTGGCGTAGTCCGAAACGTTGGCCTTGGGCTTCCAGAAACTGCCGTTCGGCTCATTCCACATTTCCCACAGGATGCCTTCGCCGCGGAAATGGCGCACCGCGGCCGCAGCCCAGCGCGCAAACGCCTGGCGGCCTTCTTCGGAGTATGGAGCAAGCCCCCGGTCGTAAAAAGGGTTCCCGTAGTCGAGGATGAAAATGGCCCGGATGTGCTGAGCCCGAAGCACTGACACGAGCCGGTCATAAGCCGCAAAGTCATATTGTCCCCGCTGGCGCTCGGTGGATGCCCAGGTAAAGTCCATGCGAATCCAGCGGACTCCCGCGCCCGCCAGCATCCGCATTTCGCCCGGGCGCGGCGTGGTGAAATGGATGTTCACGCCCACCGCTTCCGGAACCGTGGGGTTGATGGGAACCTGGGCTTGAGCCCGAGGCGCGGCCGCTCCCCAGGCGCACAGGATGAAGGCAGACAATAACCCGTTCCGCAGCTTGTGCGGCAACGATGGTCGTGTGTTCATGATTGCATTTCCCCCGGATCGCCGATGATAGGGTCTAGGTTCCGAACTGCCGCAGGTGGTGGTCCAGGTGAAGGTATCCCAGGCGCATCCAGTCCCGCTCCGCCATCCGGCCAAAAAAGGGATGGGCCGGCCACTCGAAACCCGCGGGCCGTTTGCTATAGCGGTCAATCAGCTTTTTCAGTTCTTTCTTGTCCGCCTCAAATTCTCCGGGAGGCGTTCCGGCCGCTTTCGGGTCCCATTCCGGCGGGCCCTTCACTCCCCGCGGCCACCGCACCGGAATCCACAGCGCGGCATAACGAAACGGAGACCGCGGAATCCACCGGCTTGCCGGCCGCACTTCCCTTTCTCCCAGGCATGACCGGAAGGCGTCCGACAGGTGGCAGAGCATCTCGTGCGCGGTCATCTCGCCCCAGCGCCGCCGGGTGGCCGGCCGCACCCTGCGCAAGCGGTTCAGGATTTCAATCTTGTCGTTCGGATTGGCAAGCGTTTTCATTCTATCGCCCCTATTCTAAACCGATTCCCCGCTGCTAGAGCCGCACGGCGCAGCCGGTAACCGCAGATGGCGGATTTCCAACCCTGGGTATTTCTGCGTGGGACCACCCGCAGTGTCAACCATCATTTTCGGGGTCGGCCGCCCACCGCGCGGGATTCGTCCGGATATAGTCACGGATGATTCCGAGTTCGCGCGGGTTGCGCACGATGTGTTCGTAGTAGTTCCGCTGCCAGACGGCTGCGCCGGGCGTGCCGCGGATTTCATTGAGGTGCTTGGCGGTTGTCATTTTGAAGCGTCCCACGATCTTCGCGAGGCCCAAGCCGCGCCGCCCGTCCCGTAGGGGCAATTCACGAATTGCCCCGGGTTTTGCCGGTAAAATTCCTGCCGGGGGCGATTCGTGAATCGACCCTACGATTTCGATAAGGCCGTGCGCCCTAGCGCCTGCGGTTATCGCCGCAACTTCTCTCTACCCGCTCAAGCTCGCGGCGACGTTCCTCCGCCTGTCGACTGTGCTCGCCGTAGCGGTGAACGGCCTTCCGGAGATTTTGCTCGGCCTTTTGGATGCGGTGTTGGCAGTTATCGCACGACCGCGTACGCACCGCCCCGCCCATCAGCAGGAATACTCCTAATGCGGGAACCAATTGAACGTTCTTCCAACCCTTTACCTTGTGCAGCATGACTGCCTCCTGAACAACGACGTTTTCGGTGCTGGCTTAACCTTTGTCGGGATTTCCATTCAGGCTTCCTTCGCAGGCAGCGCGGACCGGCGGGTTTCTGCCGTTTTCGTACAAACATCGGGGACAACCCGCAGAGTGATAGCCCTCTGAGCTGCCTGCTCATATCGGTGATTATATCACCGCAAATGCCCGGCGGCTCTTGCGCCAGGCGCCGCCGGGCAAGGGGAGTTGTAGCGGCGATTTTACATCGCCATCAGCGGCGTGTTTTTCATGCCCTGGGTTTGTTGTTGCCCTGGCTTGCCAAAGGCCCATCACGGCACAAAACCCGCGCCGCTCCGCTCGCGGGCAAATGGCAGTGGCGGACCGGGGGTTGGGCCGCCCGATTTCGCTTGACATCCGCCCCTCCCCGCCGTATACTGTTGTGGCCTACAGTTCGGCTGCGCCGCCCGCCTCTGAAAGCCTCCGCGGGCTCATGCCCGGCGCGGCAACGGAAAGGAATTGGCCGCCGTGCCTCATCCCCAAACCCCATCGCCCGCTTCGGGACATTCCAGTCAAGCCGCGCTTGCCGCCCGGCGCGCCAATCTGCTGAAGGCCCGCGCCGCTCCCCAACGGCGCATCTACCGCTCCACGGAAAAGCGCCGCGCCGCAAGCCGCCGCAATCTTCGCAAGGCCCAGGCGGCGCTCCGCTCCCGCCGCTCGGCCGCCCGTCTGAACGCCTCAAAACACGGCCTGTTTGCGCGCGACTTCAGCGCCGCCGCGCTCCGCCAACTGGGTGAAGATCCCCGGGAATATCAGCAGATGCTGCGCCTGGTCCGCCGGGCGTTTGCGCCCCGCGAGCTTCCGGAAAAGCAACTGGTCACGCGCCTGGCCCAAACCTGCTGGCGGCGGCTTCGCCTGTTCCGCGCCCAGGCCGTCCGCGAGCGGGAATCGCTCGGCGCGGCCCTGGCCGCCGTGCCCCGGGCGAGCTACCCGCTCTCAGAAGAAGAAACCGAGCTGCGCGCACACCTGATGCTGAGTTCGCTTTTCAGCTTCAGCGGGATCTTGAAGGAAGCCCTCAAGCTTCAGTCGGAGGTTGAATGCCTGCTGCGGGCGCTTTTGCGCAAGCGCTCCTCGGGCACCCTGGAGTTTAAGATGGTTTCGCCGCGCCGCGAATCGCGCCTGGCGGAAGTGGAAAGCCTCGCGCTCGCGGGCCGCTCCGTGGACGATCTCTCGGAAGAGGAACTGATCGAGCGCCTGCGCTACCTTAGCCCCGGCCGCATCCTGGCAATGCACCGCCGCGCCCTTAACAAAGATTCCTGAACCGCCCCGGCCTGGTTCTTGAGATAGTTGACGCCAACGCGCGCCCCTTCCTTCGCCATGGCGATTGCCGTGGCGCGGCCGATTCCGCTGGAAGCCCCGGTGATGAGTGCTGTTTGCCCTTTAAGAACCATCGTTTCCTCCTGCAATCAATAGCGGGCTTTAGCCCCTCTGAGAGTCCGTTTGAATTGAGTTGCTGGCAAGTTCGAGGAGAACATAAAACAAAAGGGTTGGCAACCTTTGGTGTTTTTTGATAACCCTTATAACTTAAACCTGCAGGGGCATTCGCAGCATTCAGGGAATTACCACCCTCCATGGCAGGCGCACATCGCTCAGAATATGAGGATGCATCGGTATGATTGAAGTTGAAAACTTAACCAAGATAAACGTCGGAGGAGCGGGATGTCCGTCAAACGCAGCAGTCTTGCCGCAATCGCATGCCTCATCTTGTTTTCCTCCGTGGATGGGCTGTCATATCTGCGAACCCGCCCCGCCCAGGCTCATTTGCCGCAACCAGCCTTTATTTCCGGCCACGTATATAGCGCCGCAACCGGTGCGCCGCTGGCGGGCGCCAAAGTGACCATAGGCCCGTGCTACGTCGGCGGAGTCCCGTGGGGTTACAACGCAACGACGGCCGCCGATGGCAGTTACTCGGTTGAGGTTCGTCCCTTCTGCTATTTCCTCACTGCTTCTCACGCCGGGTACGCGCCTCAGGACCACGGCGCGCTCGAAAGTCATTGGGCTCGATCGGTGAACCCCCATCCTGGTGAGCACGTCACCAGAGTCGATTTCCATCTGCAGCCTGAGGCAATCCTGTCTGGAACGATCTACGATTACGGCCATCAGCCTGCCGCGCACGTTCGTGTATGCGCTGGCCGCCGCAGCTACTCTTATCCCCACGTGTTGTATGCAAAGTGTGAACGCACGGCCTGGACAGACGAGCAAGGCCGCTTCCGCCTGGACGCCCTCTCGCCGGCCAAGTATTACGTACAGGCCACTTTCGACATGGAAGCCGTTCCGTCAACCGGACCTAGGCCAGGCTGGACGTATGAGGACACCTATTACCCCGGGACTGGCAACATAGATAAAGCCACACTCGTAAAGGCCACCCCGGCCAAGGAAACCCAGGGATTGAATTTCTCGCTGGCCGCGGTGAGAACCTATACCGTGACGGTCATCGCCCAGGACCGGCTCCCAGGCCAGGGCCATCACTTCTATTCCTTCGCGCTCGATCCTTCCGCCGGGCCCGAGCGCGGCGGCACAAGCAAAGTTCACGTCTTCGATCGCGTCCCTCCTGGCCGATACCGAATCACCGTGTTGGCAAAGAGGCATGGGGAAAGAAGGGGAACCACCGCGCAAGGAGTCCATTGGACCCTACCCGAAACGCAATCTGTCGGCGCTGGATGGCGCGAGATCCGAGTGTCCGGTGCGGATGTTGGCGTCACTGTCCCCATCGGAAAACCTGCCACGATCCACGTGCAAGCGATTATCGAACCTCCCCGAACGCTCGCCCGACCGGTTCAGATCATGCTCTCTTCGCCTTTCTCGCTGGCGGGACAACCGACCCATAGGATCCAAAGTTCCGAAACCTTCGGCTTCTATCCAATCTTCCCGAACAGCTACCTCTTCTCGCTCATGCAGGTCTGGCCGCGCCACCTCTATCTGAAACAGGTCCGCTGCGCTGGCCGCGTAGTCACTTACGTCCCCCTCCCAATCCAGCCGGGCCAGGACGTCACCTGCCGCGTCACGCTGGGTGCCGATCCCGCTGCGCTCAGCGGTTACGTCACAGAAAACGGGAAGCCCGCAAAGAACCGCTATGTGCTGCTCGCCCCGCTGTCCGCCCGCCAGAGGGGAACGCACCCCTACGCGGGCACCGGGCCGACCGACAGCAATGGACATTACGCGATGCAGGACATCGCCCCAGGCCATTACTTGCTTTTCGCTGTTCCAGGCGACCGCTACGACTCGATTCTCGCCCCCGGTTTCGTCCGAAGTCACCAAGCCGAGGCCCAGGAAATCACCCTAACGCCAAACGCAAATCTCACCGTCCACCTGAAACTGCAACCCTCCTGGGCACAGGAAACACGTTAGCAACTTTCGTCAGCACGAGTCACGCAGCCTTGCTGAAATGACACGATTTTCCCCGCAGTTTCTGCATCAGAAGATCAGCTTCAGCGCGAACTGCATCACACGAGGATCTCCCGCAAGGCTGGTAATCCGCCTTTAAGAAGTTGCCACTATGCAGTTTGTAAAGCCAGGTTCTGGGTTACGAGGTAAAACCGGCCGCCCCCTTTACCTGCCGGCGCGTTTTTCGAACAGGCGGGCGCGCCAGCCGCCCGTGTATCGGCGTCCCGCGGTTGCGGGGTAGACTTCATACACGGCCCGTTCCCCTTGAGCCAATGAAAGCTTGTATTCCGGTGATATGGATTGAGCCTTGAACAGTCGCAGGGTGTTGAGAAACTCAATCCGGAAGCTGTAGTTGCCGGGGAGCAACTCAAAGCACGCCCCCTGGCCTCCCCTTAAGGTCGCCTGCTGATGATTGCTGAGGATCACTCGGGACTCCTCGACGTTCAATCTGCCGTTGATTCCAGGCTCAAAAAAGCAGGCCTGGGAGCTCAAGCCCAGCTTCTGCATCGGCGCGGACGCGCGCGCCCCAAGCGAAGCACCCGCCCATAACCCAACGATCATCAAAAAAACAGACGCTTTCATCCCAGCCGCCCTCCTCATCAAGGCCCCAACCGCATACAGCATAAAGGATCAAGCCTGAAGGATGAAACGGAATAGTTTTGAGTTGTGAGTTATCGGTGACGGAAAAGGACCATGACAAATCGCAATCGGCCCATCGCTCAATCACCATGAGCCACGGCTGGAAACAAAAACGCCCCAGCTCGAAGCTGAGGCGTTTTCAAAATAATCCCGGCGGCGACCTACTCTCCCACGCAGTCGCCCGCGCAGTACCATGGGCCCTGGAGGGCTTAACTACCGTGTTCGGGATGGGAACGGGTGTGACCCCTCCGGTATAGCCGCCGGAAAACTTATTTAGAACAGAAATCAGAAGTCAGGAGACAGGAGTCAGAATCGTGGAATTCCACTTTTTCTTCTGGCTTCTGACTGCTGACTTCCGACTCCTGCTTTTCTGAATAGTGTGGCGTCCAATGACTCTGATTTGAAATTTCAAATTTGAGATTTCAAA
>Ga0307373_10000913_pt1 | contig 56389 bp, 46 predicted proteins | sample OX2MG_FD_202534 | JGI IMG/M metagenome (GOLD analysis project Ga0307373, IMG submission 202534) | Soil microbial communities from Risofladan, Vaasa, Finland - OX-2 | ecosystem: Environmental > Terrestrial > Soil > Coastal area > Acid sulfate soil | place: Finland: Risofladan, Vaasa | collected... | reverse complement strand
ATATACCTTTGCGCCATGCTCTCGGGCGATCTCCGCAGTGCGATCTTCACTGTACATGTCGACCACAATGATTTCATCGACCCAGGACCGAACCGAGCGAAGCGCGTAAGCAAGGTTATTTTCTTCATTCAGGGTATTGATCACTACAGAGATTCGGGGTCCCGATGAGCTGCTCCCCGCTTCAGGTCCACTCATAAGTTCATACTCCACAGATTCCTGCACATCCTCATGTTTCCCCGTCCAGCCCATGGAAACGACCCGTGTGGGGGCGAAACGCCCGCCGCACGGCAACGCTTGCGGCAAACTCTTCCGCCGTCAGATTGCCGGGCGAGTTGCGCCTCCGCGCCATCGTCTAATCCCCCTGCCCGACCCCGAGCCGTACTTTGTCCCGGCCCCATGATTCACCTGAGGATGAGGCGTGCGGCGGCGCCTTTGATGTCGGGGGAACAAAGCTCAAGGTTCCGCGCCGATGCCAGCGTTTCGGCCCCTGCGACAGCGTTCGACTGACGATTTCGAGGATTTTCCGATCAAACACCTGCCCGCTGAAATCCATGCTGCGACGCCTGGCTTCGGCGGCCATGGAGGAACACAAGGGAGAGTTTTCGGTGACGGTGACCGTATTTCCGATCAGCTCCGCGATATCCCGGCAGAGGAACCCGCTGACGGCGTTCTCGATGATTTCGCTTTGTCCTCCGGAATTCACGACAACGGGAACGCACCCGGCGCGCATGGCCTCGACCGTGGCCATGCCGAAGTGCTCGGCAAACGCCGGATCCTCGTCTTTGTTTTCAGACAGGCCCGCCGTATGCCAGAAGAGTTTCGCGCCGGCCAACGCTTCGAGAATGGCGCGGCGGTCGACATTCACGAGAAAGCGTACCGGGAGAGATCCCGCTGCACCTTCGAGGCTCAAAAGATAAGCGCGATCTTCATCCGAAAGCGAAGAGCCGATCATCCACAGCTCCCAGCTCTCCGGCACTCTGGCAAGGAATTCTCGAAACGCTTCGATCTGCGCCCGATGCCCTTTGCTTCTCGGTTCCTTACCAAAAAATCGGCCGATCGATATGATCCGATTTTGTTTTTCGACTTGCGGGACATCGAGCTCCACCGGCGGATAAAGCACCTCCGCGCGAACGCCCCAGCGGCGCTTCATCCAACTCGCGGTGAAGGACGAATTGGACAAGAATCGGTCGTAGCCGTTCATGCGGGCACGCCATTCCAACTGGTAGCCCTGAATTCTCATCCACCTGTCGAACCGGGTGCGGTTCGCCCACCGTCCGTCGCTTTCGAGTTCACGGGTTCCAGGGAAACCGATCGGAAAATGACAATAGATGAGACCGTGTCTGGCCTTGCAAAAGGGAGGCACCCAGTGTCCGGCGCAGATGAACAGGTCGTATTCGGCGGTCAAGGCTCGCGACCTTCGGAGCTGCCGGGCAAGCGAGAATCGGCCGGGCACGTCGAAGCTATCCCAGATCGCCTCGCAGTTGCGGACGTTGACCTCGTCGAGATTCAACGAGAATGCGTTCGAGACCTGATCGCGGCTGAATCCGCTCCAATCCCGAATGAGGTCGACGGTGTAGTCCTTCGAAAGCAGGGAGGCCAGGTGGGCGGCCACCAGCGTTCCACCACCGAGCGATGCGCCGGTATGGTCGAAGACGCCAATGCGCGTGTTTTTGCCCGCGGTACTCATCTTTCGACTCCGTCACCGGGCGTTGCCGGCATCGCCGGCATGCCTGGTGCACTCTCAGGCCATCATCCTCTTGACCGCATGCCACATCGGCCTGGTCCAGGAAGCGTATTTTTTCAAAAACGGCACGATCGCTCCGAGGAATACAACCTGATGAAGGTCTTCCCGCAGCCAATTCCGGAACTCCCACGCCCATGCCAGAGTATGGAGATAACAATGGGCGCGTTCCCGCAGGCGTATCGGGGCCCGGTCGATCAGCAGAAGGTATTCTCGAAGCTGCCGCAGGAAGGGAATGTTCATTCGACCCGCCGCCGCCGGATCGAACCACACCATTCGCTGCAACCGGCTACGGTAGGATTCGGTCGATTTTTCCGGGTGCAGCCGGTAACAAAAGAGCGGCTCGGGGATCTGGTGGAATTTTCCCCGAAGAGCCAATTCCGCCAGGAAATTGTCGTCGGACTGCGTGTAGGCGCCGATGAGCCGCGTCTGTTCGGCAACCTGGCGCCGCATCAGGCCGTAAATCTCTTCGCAGGCATTCCGGCGATGAAGCAGAATCCGGAAGCGGTCATGGGGACTCGCGATTCCGCTGACCGCCGAAGTGCCGATGGGAGTCCACCCGAATATCGGAGCGGCGATCCGATTTCCCTGCGCGTCGATACGCGCGAATTGGGGATAGCACAGTACGACCGATGGCTCGCGGTCGAGAACCGCCACGCACTTTTCGAGAAACGTCGGAGCGCACAGGTCGTCGTGGCACTGCCACTTGAAGTACTCTCCCGAAGATTCCGCAAAAACGAAATTGTGGTTCCAGGCCGCTCCGCGATTGACCTCTTGCCGGATGTATCGAATCCGCTTGTCCTGCTTGACGTAGGAACGGCAGATGTCTTCGGTCCCGTCCGCTGAGCCGTTATCGGATATGAGCAACTCCCAATCGGTGAACGTCTGTGCCAGGATCGATTCGATCGACTGGACGATATACAGCTCGCCGTTGTAAACCGGCATTCCGATGCCGACTTGCGGTTTGCGCGAAGCCATGTGCATTATCCTTTTCGCCCATTTCCGGCCGTTAGCAACTCTTCGTAGCGCCCCATCAGATCTTGCGCGATTTTCTCCCACGTAAAGCGTTCGAGCACCCGCTGCCGGCCGGCGCGTCCCATGGATTGCCTGAGATGGTCATCCTCGAGCAGGCGGATGATCGCGTCCGCCAAACGGGAGGGGCTACCAGGGTCCACGAGCAGACCCGTTTTGCCGTGTTCGACGGCTTCCGGCAGGCCTGCGATGCGGGAGGCAACGACCGGCACACCGGAAGACATAGCCTCGGCGGCAGGCATTCCAAACAACTCGTTCCACAAGGAGGGGAAGACGAACAGGTCGGCTTCCCGGTAGAGCCGCACCAACTCTTCCCGCGAGACAGGCCCCCAGAACAAAACGGAATCGGTGAGTTTCAGCCGGGCGATCTGCTCCTTCAAGTGCAAGACATACTGCTTCCCATCGTAGAAGGGCAGCAATTTTGCCATTTCATCCGGATTGCCCAAGGTCGGAAGCCAATCGAGCGGCAGTTGCGAGGGAGGGCCCACCAGGTCGAGACGGACGCCGGGCAACCGCTGCAGGACCGCCGGGAGAGCGTCCAATAGCACGTGCAAACCTTTGTGAGGGGCGATACCGCCAACGTAGAGAAGCCGTTTCGCATCGCCGGCTTTGATTTCATGACCATTCGGGATAAAGCGATCCACTTCCACTCCATTGTAAATAGTGGCGCATCGGCCGGCGAATTCCGGAAAGGCGAGACGAATCTGATCGGTAACGAAATCGCTGCAGCTGATCACCCGGTCCACGGATCGCAGCCGGCGGCGGATGGAAGAGGGATCAAGCCGGGTGAGCCATTCGGCGTGCATGTGGAGAATAATCTTCGCTTTCGGATTCAACGCCCGAATGATGGGCGCAAATTGCGAGAGATTCAGAATATGAACGACATCGCACTGCCTTGCCTTTACGTCACGGGCGATTTGAAACGCGTGCCCGCAGTAATACCAACTCGACCGGAAAGAGACAGATCCCTTGAGCCGCCACAAAAGCGGCATTCCAAACAGCCGCGACGCCCAACGGGTATCGCTGGGTATTGGGATGCGCCGATATTCGACGCCATCCCTGCTCTCAGCCGCCGCGGAAGTGCGTTCTCTTCCCGTATAGACAGTCACGGAACAGGAGCCTCCCAGGCGGCGTGCTACCTCGTGGATCCAGATGTGGGTAGACAAACTGTCCGGCGAGCCATAGAAGGGGTGCGCAACGAAGGCGACCCTCACCTTCGAGGCTCGTCGCGAGCCGGCTTCCGCCTTCACAGGCTCAGCCTGCACGGTCACCTGCCTTGCTGCGCTCATTTTTCTGCGCCCTGTGCATCCGACATGGCAACGGCAGGCTCACTATCGACATGCAGGCCCCACCGGCAAGGCAACAGTACCAATCCGAACCCTCCGTCTACGCCTTTGCCGGTATTGAAGAAATCCGAGGGTTCGATGTCCAGGGTTTTGCAGTGGGGCAGAACGTCCCAGCCTTTTCTCGTGGGTCCGCTGGCCCAAAGGGAGATCGAGTAGCGGCCGGGCATGAGATTGAGCCCTTCGAGCGCCACTTCAACATACCCTTCTCCCGCTGACAAATAAGGGACTCGCCATCCGGATACCGAGGTGCAAATACTGGCCACGTGCGTTCCCTTATCTGTATGCAACTCCATTCCGAACTCCGCGTTATGTAAACTCCTCGCCGCGTTGTACCGGAGCCGTATGGTCAGCTCATCGCCGCTACGGACGACGGGTTTGAGATGGCCTGCCACATCCAGGAATTCGATTCCCGTGTATCGGATCTCGCCCGTTCCCTTGCGTTCCTGTATGTCAGCCAGATTCGAGCCGGTACGCAGACTCCCTGAGAAATGTGCTAAGTAGTCGCGAATCACATTTTTTGTCTCGCCGTCCTGGCGCACCCGGCCTTGGTCGATCCAGATCGTGCGCGGGCACAGGTGCTCGATCGCCGCTACGTTATGCGAGATAAAGAGCACCGTCCGGCCACTCTGATGAAGATTCTCAAGTTTCGAAAGGCATTTCTCCTGGAACTCGAAATCGCCCACCGCCAGCACTTCGTCCACGAGAAGAACTTCGGTCTGGAGATGCGCGGCGACCGCGAACCCGAGACGCAGACGCATGCCGGAGGAATAGCGCTTGATGGGGGTATCGAGGAATCGCCCGATTCCGGCGAAATCGATGATTTCGTCGAGCCGGGCGTCGATTTCCCGCTTCTTCATACCCAGGATCGAACCGTTCAGATAGATGTTTTCCCGGCCGGTGAGTTCTTCGTGGAAACCGGTGCCAACTTCGAGGAGCGAAGCCACGCGGCCCCGGATGTCGACCGTTCCCGAGGTGGGCCAGGTAATCCGGGACAGGATTTTCAGCAGCGTGCTCTTGCCGGCGCCGTTCCTGCCGATGATCCCCACGACGCCGCCGGGCTCGACGGCAAACGAGACATCGCTGAGCGCCAGGATCGTCGTGTCATCCTTGGGATTGCGCCGGCCAAAGGGACGGCGCACCAGTTTCGCAAGGGCATCGCGGATCATGGTTTCGTGAGCCATTTGGCCAATCGTATACTGTTTTGTCAGATGTTCGGCGGCAATGGCATGTGGCATTTGTCTGGTTCCCCTAAATGACGTCGGCAAAGGCTCGTTCGGCGCTTTTGAAATAGCTCGCACCCAGGAAGAAGATAAGCACGGTCATCCCAATGGAGACTTCGAGCAGGGACCAGGGCATATTCCGGCCCGGGAAAATGCACGCGCGCCAGGTTTCGATAATGCCCGTAAGCGGATTGAGCGCGAGCAAAAAGCGGTAACGCTCGGGAACCATGTTGGTCGGATAAATGACCGGACTCAAGAACATCCACAACTGGATCACGAACGGCAGCGCATGCTTGACGTCACGGTACTTCACGTTCACCGCCGCGAGCGCCAGACTGACGGCCATGACGAAGAGCAGCAATTCCAGAACCAGCAGCGGCAGGAACAACAGATGCCAGGTGAACGACGCGTGGTAATACAGCATCAACCCGACCAGCAGAATCATGCCGACGCCCAGGTCGACCAGCGCGGCCAGGATCGGCGCGGCCGGCAAAGCCTCGCGGGGGAAATAGACCTTGCGGATCAGTTCCGAACTGCCAACCAAGGCACCCGCCCCCCCACTAAGAGCCACCGAAAAGTACGTCCACAGCAGCAGACCGCTATAGGAAAACAAGGGATACGGTATGCCCTCGCTCGGCACCTTGGCCATCCGGCCAAAGAGCACCGTGAAGATCAACATCGTCACCAGCGGCTGCAAGACGGCCCATGCAGCGCCGAGAACCGTTTGACGGTATCGGATCTTCACGTCCCGCCACGCCAGGAAGAAGAACAATTCCCGGTAGGGCCACGTATTTTTCCACCATCGCAGTAACATCTGGCCGTTATCCTCCCACCGCCCGGCTCGCGCCCAGCAGGATGCTGAAAAATTGTCATTCCGAACCCCGGCGCTATTTGCCGGGGTGAGGAATCTGCTTGTTTCCAACGAAAAGCAGATCCCTCGCCCGCCGCGGCGGGCTCGGAATGACAGCTCAACAGGCTTTTCAGCACCCTGCTAGGGCCGGAAGATCAACTCCCCTTTGCTCACACCATTCCCCGCGTCATAAAGCGTTACGACCTCTTTCCCAATAGGCGCGAAGTCGGTTCCCCGGACGAAATCGCGCAGCGAAGTGCCCGTCGGCGCCGAATCGAGATTCGGGGCGCCTTTCCGCGCGGCCGCATCGTCGAGATGAAAGGTCCGGAAATCGATGCTGTAACGCGCCCGCCCGGAGGTATTCGGAACCGTCGAATGCAATTGCGCCGCGGAAAACTGGATCACACCGCCCGGCGGCGGCACCAGGCGGACCTCCGGCTCGAGTTCGAGCGGTTCGAGCGCATGAGGCTGTTTCCGCGTGTCCGATTGAATCTGTTGAGCGGCCGTTCTCCTGCCGACCGCGTTCCATTCGTAATAGTTGAATTCACCGGAGCTGTTTTGCACCGGCCGGTTCCAATACCGTGGATGGAAGGCCATCGCGCTTTCCAATTCGATCTCGTAAATCGGCAACCACCAGTTCAGCTGGCACATGGGAGCCGAATACCAGGTGTCGCGATGGGGATGATGAGCGTAGCCGACGCCCGAAGTCAGATAGCCGCCGTGCGTGACCATCCGCAGCCGGGGGACATCGATGTAGGTCCGGTCCAGATCGCAACCAAATTCCACGACTGTGGCTTTCAAGAGTTCCATCGTCTTCGGATGATGAATAAAGCTCGGCTTGAGAGGCGCGACGATCTCGACGTACCGCTCAACCGGCATCTCAAACTGCGCGTATCGCGGGTCGATACCCCCAAACGCTTCTTCGATCATGCTTCGCGCAAACTCACAAAGCGCGACCGAACTCGGCTTCGGTTCAAAGGCGAAAAGCTCCCCTTCGTAAAGACGCTTACGGCGGACCGGATCGGATACCGGCGAATCGACGAAAACAGTTGGCATGGCACCTACCTCCTGCACCGGATTAGCGCTGCGTTCATGCCGAGCGCACCTCCATGTGAAGTCCCAGGGCTTCCAGCTTCCCGGCCACCTCTCGTCCGTATAAGGGGTTCATAACGATCACGGAATCAGGGTGGTAGTCGAGCAGGAACTCCGGGGAAACGATCTTTTGACCTGTGCCCGGAATGAACATGCCTTGCTTGAAAGGATTCTGGTCGACGACGAATTCAATCGCTTCTTCGCCGCGAAAGACGTTCAGAAAATTGACGGCCTTGGCGCCGGCGCCCCACAGGGCCACTCTTCGGCCCGAGCGCCTGGACTCGCAGAGGAAGGCGCGGTGCTGCGCGACCTTTTCCCGGTAGGCCTGGGCGAATTGGCGCACATCGCCGGCGAGCCGCTGGAGTTGCCTCTGTTGCTGCGCGGGGGGCGCGCCGGCTTTTCCGTTCGAGCGCAAATCGGCATCGAGACCCAGATACTGCCGTCCGAACCGCTCGCGCATGCTGAGAATGCGAAACCCGGCCGAGACAAACAGATGCCGGAGCGCATGCCGGGAAAAATAGGACCGGTGCTCATAGATGGGGTCCCAGATACCCATCTCGCGCAGCGTGTAGAGCCCGTTGGGCACCTCGAAATACAGTTTCGCCTGCCGGCTCCGGCCGAGCGAACGCCGAATCTCATCGAGAAACGCGGCCGGATTCTCGATATGCTCGAGAACGTGGCGGCAGCAGAGAAAGTCGCAGTGATAGGCATCGAAGGCGGCCGAATAGTAGTCGCGAACAAAGCGAATATCCTCATGGCCGTTTGCCCGCGCCCGTTCGGGGGCGAAGCTGGGATCGAATCCCACGCCACGATTGTGTCCGATCTGGCAGAGCGAATAGAGAAAATCCCCCTGCCCGCACCCAATCTCGATCAGATCCTTCCTTTTCAGATCGAAGCGGCGAAACAGGTGGCGGGCCAGGCGATCGGCATAGGTCTGAAAGACGGTCGAATAGTGCAGCGAATTCTCGTAGTGCTCCCCGTACTTCAGCAGCCGGGCGTCGAAAGCCGTATTTCCGACCCAACCGCAGCCGCGGCAAAACCCCAACCGAATCGGCGCTTTGGGCCATTCGATGGCAGCTTCGGCGGTCTTCAGCAACACATTGGAGAGAGTGGGAAATTCCGGGATCTCAAAGAAGGTCTCAATCTCACCATGCGCACAAACCGGGCAACCGAAGTCGGTCCCGCCATTTTCCGCCATTTGGTTCCTGGACAATTGGTTCCTCGCGTCCTCGCCCCGCGCGCAGACGTAATTGTTTCGGGTGGTTTCTGCTAATTACTGGCATGCAATTGGGCTTCCAGCGCGAAATCGGCCATGCCCGACTAACCCCCCGGGATTCTGCGCGTTGCAAGAATTCTGCCGCCCGCCCATCGAAAGCAATTTCACACTTTGGATAAAGTCTTCCCGCTTTTGACCCTTCGCCGAGACCGGCCAAAAGACCGGATAGCCCTTCAGACCGCTACGATCTCCGGCGCGAGCCCCATTTGCCGCAAATGGCGGCCAACCTCTTCTCGGTAGATGGGGTTCATGAGGATGACAACGTCCGGACGGTAGTCGCGCAGGAATTCCGGAGGGCGAATCTGGTGGCCGCTGCCGGGGAGGAACTTGCCGTGACGGTACGGATTGATGTCAACCACCGCATCGATCTCGCCGCCGATCCCGAGCGTGGTCAGGAAGGAGACGCACTTCGAGCTGGAGCCCCATATGGCCACACGCTTCCCCGCCCCGCCCGCCTCCTGCAGGAAGCGTCTCCACCAGCCGATTTTCTCCGCGTAGCCCTTCACAAAGCGCTCAACTTCCCGCTCCGTCTCTTCCGGGGCCAGATCCAGCTCCATGGGCGGCGCGGAGGAAGAGGCGAGCCTCGGCCGCGCGTCGAGCAGCAGATACTGGTCGTCGAATCCCTTTCGGGCTCGCAAAACGGAAAAGTCACAGGAGGCGAAAAGACTCGCCAGCGATCCGAGAGTGAAATAGGAGCAGTGCTCGTAATAGATGTCCCAGAACGCAATCTCCCGGAGCACGCGGCCGACATCCGGCACTTCGAAGAAAACCAGCGTTTCGGGCCTCTCGCCGATCGCGCGCCGCACCAGGCGGAGGAATTCGAACGTGTTCGGGATGTGCTCGAGCGTATGGCGACAGCAGACCAGATCGGCGCCAAGGGAGCCATGCGCTTCCGAATAGTAATCCGGGATCCATTGCAGCGACCCTTTTGCCGGTCCGGCGACGCGTTGCGGGTCGCATGCCGGATCGACGCCAATGCCCTCGTTCCCGCCCAGCTCGCAGAGCAACGCCAGGAAATCGCCTTTGCCGCATCCGATCTCCAGGATTCTCTTGTCCTTCAGCTCGTAGCGATCGATCAGATCCCCGGCCAGCTGGCGGGCGAACCCGTTGAAGCGGGGCGAAAAGGATTGCTGCTCCTCGTAACCGGCGGCGTAACCGCGCATCGCGGGATCGTAGGCGGAATTGAAAATGAATCCACAGGAGCGGCAAAAGCCCAGCGCGAGGTTTCCCGTCGGAAAAGCGCGGGCCTGGTCGGCGCGATCGAGAAGCAGACAGCTGTGAACCGGAACGCCGGCGACTTCGTGAAAAATGGTGAACCGGGAGGAGCCGCAATTGGGGCACCCGGCGGCCGCGCCCGTCCGGTCGCTCCGGGGATGGGAAGCCGGATGGATCGCCGAAGCTCTCATACGATCACCGGCCGAGGCACGGGAATGATGAATTTGCCGCCGGCGCGCCGGTAATCGCCTTGTTGCGCCATGATTTCCTCGGCAAAATTCCAGGTGAGCAGCAGGACATAATCCGGCTTCGCGTCGAGAAGCTTCGCCGGATCGAAAATGGGAAGCCGCTTGCCCGGCATGAACAGACCGTGCTTGTGCGGATTCCGGTCCACGACGAACTCCAGCGACTCCGCGCCAATATCGGCATAGTTCAGCAGCGTCGCGCCCTTGGCCGCCGCGCCGTACGCGGCCACGCGCTTTCCCTGGCGCCTCAACTCCTCCAGCAAGGCGCGCAGCGCCTGTCGACTGGCCAGCACGCGGCGGGAAAAATCGCGGTAGTATTCGGCCCGGTCCAGCCCCTCGCGCGCTTCCTCGCTCAGAAACCGGCGAACCGCCGCTCCCGGTGCGTCCTGACGGCCCAGGTGCAGGCGAAGCGAGCCGCCGTGGATCGAGAGATGGTCGATGTCGTTCAAATAGAGCCCGTGGCGGCGAAATAGATGATCGAGCGCGGTGACGGAAAAATAGCAGAGGTGCTCGTGGTAGATCGTATCGAACTCGCAATGGTCGACCAGGTCCTTCACGTAGGGAACCTCGATCGACGCGACCCCGTCGTCCTTCAGCAGTATCCGGATTCCCTCGACGAAACCATTCAAGTCGGGCACGTGCGCCAAAACGTTGTTGGCGATCACGACGTCGGCGCGTCGCCCCTCGGCGGCCAGCCGCTCGGCCAGGCGAACGTCGAAGAAGCAACAGAGGGTCGGCACGTGAACCTCGCGAGCCGCCCGGGCCGGCCCCTCGGCCGGATCGATGCCGAGGACCGGAATCCCCCGCTCGACAAAATTGCGAAGCAGGTAGCCGTCGTTGCTGGCCAGCTCGACGACCAGGCTCGAGCCGTTCAGGTCCTGACTCTTGATCAGCCCCAATGCATTGTCGCGAGAGTGACGCAGCAGTGCCGGCGAAACGGAGGAGTAATACGGATAGCTTCTGCAAAAAAGAAGCTCGGGCGGGACCTCCTGCGCCAGTTGCACCAGGCCGCAACCGGAGCAAAAGACCACTTCGAGCGGAAAGGTCGGCTCGGGATCAGCGAGTTGATCTTCGGTCAGCAGGGCGTCGGCCAGCGGCGTCGAACCCAGAGAAAGCACCGGGATCAGGGATAGGGCGCCGCATGACCGGCAGGAATCGACGCGTTGATACATGGTCGCCTCAGGCCGTCCTCGGCAGCGCGGATGCGCCGCCGTTGACCCACCGCAGGGCGGCGTCGAGCTTGCCTTCCTGCTGCAACCGGCGCACGCTCCGAATCCGCATGTAGCGGGGCCCTTCGAGGTCCTCAAGCGTCAAACGCTCGGTGCGGTAGGCCTGGTAAAGCTGCTCGGCGCCGCTACGCGCGGTCCACTGCGGATCGAATGACGGCAGCGTTTTCCGGATCCGATCGCAGTTCACGCGATAGTCGCGTTTGTCGGGGCCGGCGTTGCCGGCGAACTCAATGTGGCTGTTCGGGACCACCTCTTCCACGATGGCGGCCAGATCGCGGATCTGAAAGTTCTCTCCGGTTTGTCCCACGTTGAACGCCTGGTTGTGAACCAGCTCGCGCGGGGCTTCGAGCAAGGCCACAAACGCCCGCGCGATATCCTCCACGTGAACGATGGGGCGCCAGGGCGAACCGTCGCTTTTCAGGAAAACGCGGCCCGTGGTGTATGCCCAGCCGATCAGGTTGTTCAATACGAGGTCGGCCCGCAGGCGCGGCGAAACGCCGTAGGCCGTCGCGCTGCGCGGGAAAACGGGGCTGAAGGAGGAATCGGCCAGCGCGGAAATCTCATCTTCGGCCCGCACCTTCGAGATTCCATACGGCGTCACCGGCCGCAGCGGCGAGTTCTCGTCGACGAAGCCCTCGGGCGCTGCGCCATAGTTACTGCAGGAGGACGAAAAAACGAACCGCGCGACTCCCGCCTCTTTGGCTCGGGCAGCCAGGCGAACCGAAGCCCGGTAGTTGATTTCGTAGGTGCATTCCGGATTCAGATCGCCCAGGGGATCGTTCGAGATCGCGCCGAGATGCGCGATCGCATCGTAGCCCCGCAAATCCGCAACGTTCACGTCCCGCACATCCTTGCGGAGGGAAGGCACCGGCGGCCGGTCGACGCCGAAGGTGCAGCCTTCGAAGAGGAAACTGTCGATCCCGGCTACCTGGTGCCCCCGGTCAAAAAGCATGGGAACCAGGATCGAGCCGATATAGCCGTGATGGCCGGTGACGAGTATTTTCATGGTTTCACTCCCAGGTTTTCCATGGCGCTTTTCCTTTTTCCCACAGGGTTTCGAGAAGTTTCTTGTCCCGCAGCGTATCCATGCACTGCCAGAAGGCGTTGTGTTTGTAGGCCATCAGCTGCCCGTCCCGCGCCAGACGCTCGAGCGGCTCTCCTTCCCACTGCGTCATGTCGCCGTCGATGTAATCGAAAACGCCCGGCTCGAGCACGAAAAAGGCGCCATTGATCCACCCTTCGCTCGTCTGCGGTTTTTCCGTGAACGTCGATACCGTGTCTCCATGCAGATCCAAATGCCCGAAGCGCGCCGGCGGCCGCACGGCGGTGAGCGTGGCCAGTTTGCCGTGGGCGCGGTGAAAGGCGACCAGATCGTCGAGATCGATATTGGAAACGCCGTCGCCCCAGGTGAGCATGAACGTTTCCCGACCCAGATAGGGCGCCAGGCGCTTGATGCGGCCGCCCGTCAGCGTGGCCTCGCCCGTTTCCACCAGGCTCACCTTCCACGGCTGCTCGGGGACGCCGTTGTGCTGGTGGGTGATCTCTCCCGTGGAGAAATCGACCGTCAGGTCCCCGTGGAGGGTCGAATAGTCGGTCATATAGCGCTTGATGACATCGCCCTTGTAGCCGAGGGCCACGTAGAAATCTCGGTGACCGTAACGCGCGTAATGCATCATGATGTGCCAGAGGATGGGCCTGCCTCCGATCACAACCATTGGCTTCGGCTTGACTTCGGTTTCTTCCACCAGCCGCGTGCCGACGCCACCCGCCAGGATCGCCACTTTCATCGCCGTGCCGTTTCCTTCGAGCCGGTTTCCAAAATCCGCCCCCTTCGGCGCCATGCCGACCCGAGCAGTCTGCGCCTCGACCTAACCCAAGCAATTGCCTTACCAACCGGCCGCGCAGCCCCCCGGATAACTCTTCCGGGATCAAGCGTGTATCGGCGATGTCATCTTTGTGGGGGGAAAGAAGGGGAAATCAATTTCATAGTTTTGCCATAGCCGTTCAGGTTTTTCCCCGGGGTGCGAATTCGGTTAATGGACAGACATTGGCTGGATGGATCCCGGCGTCCGGCGGCATTGCCGGGCCCGCGTTCACCAGGGAGAATCCCCGGCGACGATCAGATGGCCGAGCCGGACGGATCGCTTGCGCCGGAGCGATGGGAAACGAGGTCCGTTGTTTTCTGGCGAGCAGGCTCAGCGCCGGACAGGCTATCAATGCTTGCGCCGCGGGCATCGGCCGGTTCAGGCCATGAGGTGACACGGGTCAGGCGGCGCGAGACACCGCAACGAAAGAGGCAATGTTGCCACGCGAATCCGATTTGCCACCGCGCCATGCATTGAAGCTCCAGCGATTCCGCCCGATGCCCGCCGCATCTGCGCAGCAGGGCCTTCAGCTCGGTCAGAAACGAGTCCTTCAAAGCGTATCGGCCGTACTTCCACACGGGAATATCGCAAGACAGGTAATAGGCCTGAGAGCGGCCCACGCGGAAATAACTCTCGCGGAAAAACGACATGGTCAGCCGATGGCGCGGCAATTGATGTCGAACGACGATCTGCGGGGCATACATCGTTCTGTAGCCGCCCTGGCGCAGGCGCAGTGAAAATTCCGTGTCCTCCGCGAAACCCAGCCGCGCACCGGCGCCCAATTCCGGCGCAAAGCCGCCGACCGCACGAGCGGCCGCGCGCCGGACAATCATATTCGTCCCGGTCATGTGGTGATCAAAGGGCAGCAGAAGCGCATCGCCACAATCGAAATCGCTCATGAATTCGCGAAGCCTCGGAGCCATCCATCCGGGCAGGCCCCCTTCGCATTCCAGGAACACTCTGCCCTGCGCCAGATCGACAGGGTATTGCTCAAAGACCGAAATGACGCTGGCCACGTAATCCGGCGCGCAGATCACGTCGTCGTCCGTCAGCGCCAGGATCTCCCCGCGCGCGGCGCCGATTCCCATATTCAGCGCGTTGCTCTTACCCTGCCGCGGTTCCGCCAAATGCCGGAAGTGCTCGGGATACCTGCTCCTGAAAGCCTCGCAGACTTCGCGACTCCCGTCGTTCACCACGCCGTTTAACACAACGACGACTTCCCAGTCCCGTCTCGGAAGATTCGACTCGCAAAACAGGGACTCCAAGGCGCGACCGAGCGCCTCCCTGCGATTGCATGTGGCGATCAGAACGGTCAGTTTCACGAACTTGTCCTAGGCAGCCGCCAGGCCGTCGAACTGCTCGACAATCTGGTCTTCTTCGTCCACGAGCGCCCGCAGCAGGTTCAGGGAACTGCCCCGTTCACTCCGCGATCCCGCCGCCCTGTCCACCCACCGGACTGCCCGCAGCAGCAGGTACAGGTACGTCTGCCGGGCCGATAAACCGGCCGATTGGCGGAAAGGGAAGATGAAGGAGAACAACGCGTTGCGCAGAAACGATTTCGGCTCCGAAAACAGACGCGCCGATTTTTTCGCTTGCCACGGGCTCATAAGCGTTGCCGTCGCGAGAACCAGATCCAGCGCGTCATCGAGCGGATGGCCCGATTCGCGATAACCGTCCCAATCCATGATCTGGTTTCCTCCCGGCCCCGCGGCAATCACGCTCCGGGGCGAGAGCCTTCCATGGCAGGCAACGGGAACGTAGCGAAGGGTCCCGAGTTCGTCGCACGCGGATCCGAGCCTGGCGATCCGGTGGCCGCATTCCCCGTTCCACGCCGCCCGAATTCGCGCGAGGCTGAATTTCCGCGCGGCCATGTCCTCGGAAATTGGCTCCCCCTTCGTGCACCACTGAAAGAACTCCAGCCAGGGCCGCAATCTCTCGAGGCAGGCATTCGCCTTTCCCTGGCCGAACGGAAGAAGCGAGCCGGCGGCCAGTAGCCGTTCGAGAGACGCTCCCGGAAGGATCGCCAGCAGGAGAACAGGTTCTTCTCGCACGCGGATCAGCCCGACGGGCTTCGGAATGGAATCCGGCAACAATCCGCCACCTTCGAAACGCCGATGCAATCCGGTCAGAACGTCGAATTCCCGTTGCAGGACGTCCCCGTCCTCGCGGTTGCGAACCAGTTTGGCCACGCACACGGGCCCGGAGGGGCTCTTCGTGAAAAGGTAAATCCGGACCGTTTTCTCCGTCGAATCCCCGTTTTTTGTCGCCAACACATCCCGGGGGCGCGGCGGCGGGACTCCCGGGCAGAGGGAGCCCCAGTTCTTCACGAAGCAGTTCTTGAGTTCTTCCATCATGGCGTCGATGGACCTCGATGGGCGACGACGACAAAGTCCGGGACCAGAAGCGGCAACAAACGCAGCGACGCGATCAGCCACAACATTCCGGCCTGGAGATAATGCATACGCCGCCTTGGAACGAAGTTGTTCCTCAACCAGAAGCCTATCGCCCGGGGCTCGTCCAGTGGCAAAAGCGCGCGCGGCGAACGGTAGTCCGGCAATGAGACATAAAAATGAAGATCGTCAAAGCCCGCTTCTTTCAGGATTTTCCGCAGTTTTCTGTAGGAATGCGTGTAGGTGCGATAGGGCTGCCCCCGGACCAGAAAAGACACGGCATTGGCCGCCCAGCGCGGCAGCAGCGAAAGAAAAGGAACATGCGCGTGGGGATCCGGCTGGCCCAGCCAATACGGCGCCCCGAACCGGTTCTCGATCGCCAGATAAATCGACCCTCCCGGCTTCAGAACCTCGTGAATTTCCTTCAGAAAACGAATCTGGAGGTCGTCCGGGGAGCCCTTTCGAAATACGTTTCCCACCCATTCCAGAATTCCGATCAGTACCACGCCATCGAACGATCCCGCCGCGCAAGGAAACCGAAAACGCTCCAGAGGCTCGACGTGAACGAAGAGGATATTTTCCTGGCCCGCTTCCCGCGCCCTCAACCGGGCAAAATCCAGGTTCTCGCGCGTGGCGTCGAGCGCCACCAGACCGGAAATCCGCCGCGCCAGGGCAAGCGCCGTGGTGCCCCATCCGCTGCCAAAATCGAGCACCTTGCCGTCGGACGGGACGTCCCAAAGGAAGCTAAAATCCCCGCGGTCTTCGTCCAGCAATTTCCGGTAGTAACCGGAGCCGGCCCGTTGACCAAGGATCTCCTCAATCGGTTCGTCCAAACCCTTTTCCCGCCCCATCGCCACCAGACGGCGCAGCTGGTCACGCGGGATGTAACTCCAGAAAAAGGGCTCGTGTTCCACCGGCCCTGCCCGCTCTTCGACGCCATGCTCTGTTTTCATCGGCCGCCGCCACTTGAAGTTCCTGCTTGCCGTGCTTTGATCGGTCCTCCGGGGCTGAGCCTCCGGGTTGGCCCGCAGGGAAAATGCGAGCCGGCACTGTGTCGGCCGTAAACGGAAGGCCGCCCGGGGACAGAATTACGGCAGTGCCCGGAATCACAAGCATGGAGCAATCAGATAGCCATCAGAGAGACCGGACACGTTAAGAGATTGCCCGTGCGCCGCTTACGCCAGCCGCCGGCCGCAGGACGCCTCAAGCGTGGGAAACTGTTTTCACACTATTTCCCCTTTTCTTTCCTCTTTGTGGAACCTTCGAGCCCCTATCCAAGAGCGGCGGAGCGGCGTTCCGGCGTCCCGGCAACCACGCCGAAAGGCAGAGCGGAAGATTTGTCTTTCGCGTCAGGGAAGGCGCCTGGCGAGGCCCGGCCCGAGCAGCTTTGTCACGGGAACCGGCAATCGCCGCCAGAGATTGATCGCCAGGCGATAGCGGGGATTTTCCGGATTCAATTCCGGCAAAGAAGCGTTCTCCGGCAGCCAATAGGCCCAGTGCAGAGGAACTTCCCCCGCGCCCCACTGTTTCTTGAACTGATGCGTGCCGGAGCCGATCGTGGACCTGCCGAAGTCGAAACATCGAAATCCTCTTTCGGCGGCAAAGCGCAGGATACTCCAATAGAGAAACATGTTCGGCCGCATGGCCAGATAGTCGTAACGGGAAGCGCTCCAAACGGCCTCGAGCGTTTCCCGATAGCCGATCAGGAAAGAAACGGCGATGGTGGCGCCCTGACACCTCACGCGGCAGATGTGCGCGTCTTCCGGGAACAGGCGAAGAATCGTGGAAAAAAATTGCCGGCCATACACCGGCGTTCCCAGATCGCGCATGTTCCTCGCAAAAACGGCGTAGAAATCGTCCAGGAATTCCTCGCCGGCGAATTCCGCCTCGAGATTGGCTTTCATTCCCTTGCGGATGTCGGTGCGGACTTTATGCGGGAGACCGGCCCACATGGCCTCCGGGTCGGATGGCAGGGGAAGCACCATCGCGACCTTGTGACAGCGCGTCGGTAGGTGCAGCCCCGGGTCCGTCCGATAGCGCAGTTCGAGATAACGCGCCTTTCGCCTGCGGGCGAGCTCGATCGCTTCGCCGGTGAGCGCGTCCCTCGCCTGCTCGTCAACCGCCAGCGTACCGCCCGCGTTCAAATACGGAACCGATGTGAGGAAACTGCCAAACAGCCGGCTTTTCTGCCAGACGAGCGGCAACACGCCGCGGATTTCATCCCCTTCTTCAGCCATCAAATAAAACGTGGGCCAACGGAAGCTTTTCTCGACGACCTCTTTCCACCCCCACCGGTGGCAATGCGTCGCTTCCTGCCTTTGGGCAAGAAACCGCTCCCAACGTAAGCCATCGGCATGGTCCTGTGCTTGTCGAACGTTCACGAATAAGCTCTTTCCGCGTAAAGTGGCGCCTTGGCAGCGCTTTGCCGCCGGCAGCTTGCCATTTCAGGTCAGTTCCCCGCCGGAGGTCATCCGGGAAACTCCTCGGGGGTTTTGGAGCCTCAGTTGCTTCCCCGTACCCCATGATGCGGCAAGCATCGCAATTCGATCGCCACATCGCTCGCGCCCTTTCCGGATTCCTCAATCGCCACCCCCTGTTCAATCATTGCGTGGAAAGCGCACTCGGCCATCATTTGCTGGGAGGAATTCCCTTCGCCGCAACGCTTTTCTATTTCTGGGTCGAGGCCCGGCGTGAAAATCGGCAACAAAACCTTTGCCGCTGGATCACGATTCTTCTGGGCTCCTTCATTGCCATTGCCCTGGCGTTGCTCGCGAGCCAAGTGATCTCCTGGCTGCCGCCGCAGCGCCAGCCGGGACTGGCTCACCTCTACCCAAGCTATTTGGTCCAGGATATCAACACCAATTCGTTTCCCAGCGATTCGACCGCCGTATTCAGTTCCATCGCCTTTGGCATTGTCTCGCTCAATCGGAGCGTCGGCGCAATCCTGATCGCCGCGGTCCTCCTGCTCGTCAGCCTGCCTCGAATGTACATCGGCGGGCATTACCTGACGGACGTTTTGGCGGGGTTGTTGATCGGTCTCGCCAGCTACGCCGTCGCGCGCATCGCCTTCGAGCGGCCTCTCTCCGCTCGCATCGCCCGGATCGGAAATCGGCCTGGCGCGCCGCGCGTTTTGCTGGAAGTGTGCGCTTTCCTGTGGATTCTCGAGGTTGCCGTAAGTTTCCGCGAAGGCGTGTGGATTCTCAATACCCTCCGTTATTTTCATATCTGGCCGCTCGGCTGACCGGCCGCCCCATCCGAACCGGCTCCATCGCCGCAACGCCCGTCGGGTTCGCCCTCTTGTATCCTCTGTCCCCAATTTTTCGCTGAATTCAAAAAAGAGAAAAAGTTTGCACCATCGGGACAACCTTATCGCAAGCCACCCCATCCGTAATGGTTTGGTACTGACCAAAACTTTTCACAAAAAGTACTGGACCTTTCCATCAAAACTGCGTTACAAGACGTAACGGCATTCAGCGAGCCCCGTGGGTTTCAATCGCTGTATCCGTGATCAAGTTGTATCTGCTGTACATGTAACATCCGGCGTGAGTTTTGCCGAACACTGGTTATTGTCTAGGCCGGTTCGTTAAAGGTTTGCCCGGCCTTCGGTAGGGCTTTGGTAGCAAGGCAGGTTACTACAAAGTCACTAACCTCACAGGTACTCGTATATCCAAAGGAAACATTCTGTTATCCCCTTTCAAGGGAAAACTCTCGGGCAGGAGGGTCCTGATGAAGTTTTTGCACTGTGTAACGGTTGTGGCGTTGCTTTTGTCCTCGGCTTTTCTTTTCGGTTGTAGCACGGCAGGTTCATCTGCGTCGGGTTCCGGCGCAAATTCGCCCGCTCCTACCGGTGGGTCTGGCAATGCAAGTGCTTCGCCTTCTGTCTCGGCCGTAAGTCCCAGCAGCGGGCCGGCCACAGGAGGAACGAGCGTGAAAATCACGGGAGCCAATTTTGCTACCGGGGCGCTGGTATTTTTCGGCGCCGTGGCGGCAGCGGGAATCACCGTCAGCGGCCCTACGCAGATTCAAGCCGTCACGCCTTCCATATCGAGTTCCGGAGCCGTAAACGTCGTTGTGCAAAATTCCGACGGCCAAAAGGCTAAGATCACGAACGGATTCACCTACACATCAGATCCGCCCAGCTCCTCGCCCGCAGTCTCCGCCGTCTCGCCCAGCACTGCCAGCCCGGGAATACAAGTCACCGTGAACGGGACAAATTTTGCGTCGGGAGCGACCGTTACCGTTGGCAGTGCCGCTGCGCCGAGCGTCCAGTTCCTGAGCCCGACTCAGCTTGTGGCCACAGTGCCCAGCGTTTCCCCAGGCACCTATGACGTCACGGTAGCGAATACAAACAGCCTTTCCGCCACGTTGCCCTCAGCGCTCACTGTCCCTGCCCCGCAGAGCCTCCTTGCCGGGTGCACTGTCACAGCCAGCAACACGCCTAGCTGCGCGCTTCCTTCCGGCTGGACGGATGTCGTTAACGAGAGCTTTGAGGGCGGCAAGCTCGGGAACACAGGCATCGAAAGCGTAAGCGGAGGCTCGATAGAATGCAGCAGCGCGCACAGCGGATCGTGTGCGTTGCAGGGGAACTACACGTCCTCCGAGAACACAACTTATTGGATTCTGGCTCAGGGGGCCATCGGTTCCAGCCACGAAATCTATATTTCCTGGTGGCAGAAGGATACGAGCGGGGAAACCGCTGGGAACAACAACTTCGTCACTCGCATTGTCGGAGCCACCGGTGACGGCGGCTCAGGCAGCGAAGATATGAGCTTCGATAACTGGGGAGCGAGCGGCGGAAGTCCGGCATGTCTGAATGGCGTTGGTCCCAGCGGAGGTTCCGACAGCAACTTCGGCGCGTACAACTGCCAGAACGGGCAGTACCTCCTTGAGGATTTTTATGCGGACGGGTCGGCCGCCACGGCTCATTACGGTCAATTGCTGCCGTTTCCAACGTCCTGGACGCAGTTCGAGCTTCACTACAAAGCGAACACGCCGGGGAACAGCGACGGAGATGCGGAACTGTACCGGAACGGCCAGCTAATCCTGAGCGCTTCCGGCGACCTGAATAAGCAATCCACCATGAACGGCATGAAGGTATTGCTCGGAACCTACTTTGAAGTTTCCGGCTATTACACCTCTTCCGCTCATACCACGTGCGCCACAGCCTATTCGACCTCCTACTCGCATCTTCTGACACCGTTCACGTCCGCCACTCCGTGCCCGGTGCCGCCCAACTTCACGAAATACTGGGACGACATAGTCATTCTGAAGAAGTGACGCCCACAAGGGGGCAGATGCGCCTTCGCTGCGCCCCTCCGGCCCCCTTGGACCATTACCCGCCCCGGTGCGGCGGCAGCTCTGATCCGCCGCCCGAGGCTAGGCGGTCGGCCTGCGTGCCGGGGTCTCAGCCGCCCTCCCCCGCTCCTGGGCGGGGTCCGACTGCAGCTCCGACAGCACCTGGAACAATTGCTTGGAGTAAGCCGCCCTGTTGTACTTGTCCTTGATGCTGGCGGCAGCCCCCTCGCTCAGCTTTTGCCGCAAGTCCCCATCGCCCAGCAGCCTTTGCAGCTGGCAAGCCAGGGAGATCGGGTCTCCGGCCCGGTAGAGCAAGCAATTTTCTTCGTGCCTTACATAGTCCAGAATTCCCGGCGTGTCCGCAGCCACTATCGGCTTGCGCATGGCCATTGCGTCCAGAGCGACGACCTGCCCGGTGGAGCGGATCGTAGCCGCGAGGGGAAGAACGACTATTCTCGCACCGCGGAGGCGCTCCAAGTACTCCCGATGGCTGACGTCACACAAGATACGCACGTTTGGAGGGGGACTCAGCGAAGCGACATCCGGACGGGTGGCCACAACCACGAACGGAAAAGGAATCGATCTCGCGGCTGCGAACAGCGTCTTCCAGTCGCGCAGGGCTCTTCCCCCGGCGAAAACATAGCCGCGGTCTTCCGAGTCCGGCGACAGCGGCGTCCTGGCAGCCCAGGGCAGGAAGACGACGCGGCTGCGCTCGATGCCGAGGAAATCGGCGTATGCCTCGATCTCCGAGCGAGCACTGACGACCACGCGATCGACTCGCGAAAGGGCAGCCCGAAACATTGCCTTCTTCGCGGGACTACGCAGCACGTTCTCGCTGAGATACAGCTCCTTGGCTACGTGCCGAGCCCTCCCACCGAAAAGGCGCGACAGAAGCCCAAAGACCAGGGCGGACCCGTACGACTCGGTCACGATCACATCGAATTCGTTTCTCCGTAAGAAGAAGGAAAGTCCGGCTGAGAAGCGCCCGGGGAGGGCCTTCCCCAAGGCCTTCTCGATGCCTGACGCTTTCAGCTCGCCGAGCACCGTGCTATGGCCGCTCAGCGGGGGAAAGGGATAGTCCGTCTTCATCAGGCAACTAAACTCGCTTCCGGACGGATGTAGCATGGGTACGCATCCCCGCACCACGCCAGCCTCAAAGAACAACCACGCAGCCAGCGGGAAGAACAATCGCCCGAAATCCGCCTCTCCGGAGAGGATCAGGCGAGGGGGTGGGACGCCACGGCGACCAAAGACCGGCGCATCTCCTCATCCCGGAACGACGCCAACACATCCTCATTCATTTGGCTTTTATAGTATTGCGTGACTTTTTCGATGGTCTGGTCGATCGGCGTCTTGGGACGGTAGCCGATCCACTGGTTCACCTTCTCGAGGGACGGAACGCGGCGCAGCATGTCTTCGAAGCCCTCTTCGTAGGCCTCGGCGTACGGGATATGCACGATTTCGGAGCTGCTGCCGGTGATCCGGCGCACCCGCTCGGCCAGGTCCTCGATGCTGATCTCCTCATCGGAGCCAAGATTGAAGATTTGCCCAACCGCCTCGGGCTTCGTGACCAGTTTTTCGAGCGCCTCCGGGATGTCCTCGATGCAGGCGAAGCATCGCGTCTGCCGGCCGTCTCCGAAGATCGTAATCGGCTGATTGGCGAGCGCCTGCCGCACGAAATTCGGCAACACCATTCCATACCGCCCGGTCTGCCGTGGGCCAACGATGTTGAAGAACCGGACGATGATCACCGGCAACTGGCGTTCTTTCCAGTAGGCCAGCGCGAGGCATTCATCGATCGCCTTCGAGCAGGCGTAACTCCATCTCCCCTTGAGGGGCGAGCCGATCACAAAATCGTCTTCCTCGTGGAAAGGAACCTTTTCCGACTTACCGTAGACCTCCGACGTCGATGCGATGACGACGCGCTTCCGCTTCTTCGCCGCCAGCTCCAGCACGATTTCCGTGCCGCGAATATTCGTATTGATCGTGTGCGCAGGGCTCTCGACGATCAGGCGCACGCCGACAGCGGCCGCCAGATGAAAGATCACGTCGCACTCGTCCACCAGTTCGGCCAGAAACGGGACATTCATGATCGTTTCGGCGCGGAATTGCCATCGGGGATGGTTCCGCAGATGAGCAATGTTGTTGATCGAGCCGGTGGAAAGATCGTCCACCGCCCAGACGCGATGTCCGCGGGCAAGCAGATGGTCGGCCAAATGCGAACCGATAAACCCCGCCCCTCCTGTAATCAAAACGCGCATGCTAACCTCCCCGGAAAATTGGGCGCCAAAGGACCTACTCACCGCAATTCACTGCCCAACCACGCAAAACTCCCGCATCGGCTAACCCCTTGTAAACAAGCGGATTGGAAAGAATGGGACCGGCAGGGTGACGCCTTGCCGCTCAAAAGTGGAAGTTCGATTCACAGAATTGCGAAGGCCTTTCTGCTTTAGGCCCCGTCCGTTCTTCCAGCGCCCCCCTGCGCCACATTCCAGGCCCGGATTCCCCGTTTCCTCACACCCCAAATGCCGCCTGCCATTTGCGGAACATCAGCACTGCCCACAGCTCGGCCGAACGGTCGCACCGGCCGCTCTGGTGTTGTTCCCAGATTGTTTTCAGGAACGAAGGATTCAGGATTCCATCCTCGATCCCAAACAGAGCGTCATGCGCCCCTTCGCGCAGGTCCTGGCGGAGCCAGCGGTCGATCGGGATCGAAAAACCCTGCTTGCGGCGATACAGAATTTGGGGCGTCAGAACCGGAGCCATGGCCTTCTTGAAGATGTACTTCCCTTCCCCATTCGCCACCTTGAGGGAAGAGGGGATCGCGGCGACGGTCTCCATCAGCTTGTGATCGAGCAGCGGCGCGCGCACCTCGAGCGATACGGCCATGCTGGCGCGATCGACCTTCGCCAGAATGTCGTCGGCCAGATAGGTCTTGATGTCGGCGTATTGAATCCTCGAAAGGGGATCGTCGGTGTCGGCGCGCTCGTAATGCCGCCGCAGCACTTCGCTCGCATCGTAATCGCGCAGCGCCTGGCGAACGCCGGGAGCGAACAGGTTCGATTTATCGGCCGGCCGAAAGATCGAGATGGAATTGAAATATCCCTCGAGCGGGGAGCTGGCCAGGTTTTGAAGGGTGACCTTGGCGCGAAGGTAGCGCGGGGCCCATCCCAGCGCCGGATAGACGCGGCCCAACGGACCGAAAATGCCGTGCCGCACGCTCGCCGGAAACGATCGCCGCAGGCGGTTTTCCCGGCAGTCGGCCAGATAGCGCGGATAGCCGGCGAAATTCTCGTCGCCCCCGTCGCCGCCCAGGGCGACGGTGACGTGCTGCCGCGCGATTTGCGAAACATAGTAGGTGGGCACGGCGGAGGAGTCGGCGAAAGGCTCGTCGTAATGCCAGACGAGCTGGTCCAACACCTCGAGCGCGTTGGGCCGCACAACATGCTCGTGGTGGCTGGTCGCGAACTGCCGCGCCACGCCGCGGGCATAATCCGCTTCGTTGTAGCGCTCTTCGGCGAAGCCGATGGAGCAGGTAATCACCGGCTTTTTCATGATCCGGGCCATCGTGGCGACAACCGCGGAGGAGTCGATCCCGCCGCTGAGAAAGGCTCCCAGAGGCACTTCGCTCATCAGGCGGATGCGCGTGGCCTCGCACAGCTCGTGACGAATGCGCTCGCACCATTCCTCTTCGCTATGGTTTTCCACGTGGCCGAAGGACAGGTCCCAGTAGGGCTCGACGCGCACCCCGGCCGCCGACGCCACCAGGAAATGACCCGGAAGCAGCTTGCCCGCCGCGCGGTAGATGGTTTTCGGCGCCGGGATGTACCCGTAGGAGAAATAATCCGACAGCGCGCAAAGGTCGATATCGCGCGACAGGCAATCGGACGCCAGCAGGCTCTTCAGCTCGGAGCCGAACACGATGCGCTTGCCGTTCTCCGCGTAGAACAGCGGCTTCTTGCCCACCCGGTCGCGCGCCAGCACGAGCTTGCGCTTGATGGAGTCCCAGAGAGCGATGGCAAACATCCCCCGCAGCCGGGAAAAGCATTTCTCTCCGAGCTCTTCGTAGAGATGAACGATCGTTTCCGTGTCGGAGCCGGTGGCGAAGCGATGGCCGCGCGCGATCAAATCGCGGCGAAGCTCGGGGTAATTGTAGATTTCTCCGTTCAGCATCACCCAGATCCGCCGGTCTTCATTGGGGATCGGCTGATGGCCTCCCTTGACGTCGATGATGCTCAGGCGCCGGAATCCGAGCCCGATGCCCGGACCGGTGAAGATTCCCTCGTCATCCGGCCCGCGATGAATCATTGTCTCGGCCATCCGATGAACGAGGGCGTGCGGGATCTCCCGGCCCGGCTCGAATTCAAAGATTCCGCATATCCCACACATTTCGTTTCGCCCGCCTTACCGGCTTTGCGCCCCGATTCCCCCCGCCACCCGCGCTGCTACGAAGCGGTCTCCGAGTTTCCGCCCCTCTGCTGATCTCGCCGCGCACCGCGCAGCCCCGCTTGCGCACAGATAGGCCTCTTCCAACTGGCAGCCGATGTGCTCCCACGCGTATTCGCGTTCCACCAGTTCACGCCCGGCCTGTCCGAGCCGTTCGCGCTGCCCCTGATCGGTGAGAAGACGGCATACGGAGTCCGCCATCTCTTCCGGCGCATCCGCGACCAGGACATCCCTCTCCGGCCGAACCCGAAGTCCCTCACACCCGATTCCGGTGCTCACGACGGCTTTCCCCATGGCCATGGCATCCAGGATTTTGAGCCGTGTCCCGGCCCCCTCGCGGATCGGACAGACATAGACGCTCGCCCGCGCAACCAGTGGCCGCATGTCGTCGGGATTGGGAAAGACCGCAATATCCGATCCCGCGTGCCCCAGTTGCAGAATATCCTGCGGCGGTTCCCTCCCCGCGATATGCAGCGTCGCCTCCGGACACCGACATTTCACCAGCGGCCATACCTCTTTAGCGAAAAATCGCGCCCCCGCCGCGTTTGGCGCCCAGTTCAGCGACGCCGTATAGATCACGCTCCACGGCTGCTCCGGCGTGCCGCCGGGCCGGAAATACTGCGTATCGACGCCGTTCTCCACTACATGGATATGCGCCGCGGGATTGATGGCGAGCAACCTCTGGCGGTCCTGCTCGCATACGGCCGTGTTCACGTCGAAGCGCTCGAGGAGGGCACGCTCCCACCGGGCCAGCTTGCCTGCCTCGAGCCGAAGATAGGCTTTCTTGATCGGGTTCGCCTCGGTTTCCGCACGCCGGAAAGCCAGGACCGATTCGCAATTGTGGTGATTGAGGACGCGGTGGAAACCGTCCGTGGCCGGGACGAACAAGGCCAGATCGATGGCGTCGACGTGCACCAGAGCCCCGCGATGCCGTGCTAAGGTTTCTTCCCACTTCCGGCCGAGTTCCGGTGAGTACCGCGCCCGGCAGGAAAACGGGGCCCCGAGCGCGGCGCTGCGAAGCAGCTCCATCTGCCAGCGCATGCCCTTCCATGGATAGGGAGGATCCCAGATCTCGACTTCCCGGCAGTATTTCTTGAGTTCCCGGGTGTATTCGGACAGTCGCGCGGGATTTTCTCCATTGACGTTGAGCGCCGCCAGCGAAACCTCGTGCGACTTGGCTACCTCGCGGATCAGATTGAAGCTCCGCTGCAGATTCCCGCCGCGCGGCGGAAACGGAATCAGGTGGGAGAGCCACAGGATTCTCATTGGCCCTCGCTCAGAGCGCGGTACAACTCCATCGTTTCCGACGCGCACCTTTCGGAGGGATACCGTCGGCTCACCTCCGCGGCGCCGGCCGCGGCCATTTGCCTTCGCCGCCCCTCGTCCGCGAGCAGATCGCGGCAGGAAGCGGCCAGGACGCCTGGCTCGGCGGAATCGAGCAATATGCCCGTGTCGCCATTCCGGATCACTTCCGGGATGCCGCCCACGGCGCGAGCCACGACCGGCACGCCCAGGCAAAGGGCCTCGAGCACAACCCGCGGCAATCCCTCGTGATCCGAACAGAGGACGAAAACGTCGAAGGCGCGCATCACGTCGTAGATTCGCTCGCGAAAACCGAGAAAACGCACCCGGTCCCCCAGGCCCAATTCGCGAGTGAGCGCCTCGAGGCGCGCCTGCTCCGGCCCGTCGCCCGCGATCACGAACACAACATCCGATTCCACGTCGGCGATTTGCCGCGCCGCCTGGAGGAAAATGTCGAGCCGCTTGATCGGCACAAGCCGTCCGGCGTAGCCCACGACCTTGGCTTGCCCGGAAATTTCGAGGCGCCGTTTGGCTTCGGCTCGGGTCAGTTCCGAACGCACCTGCCCGGTGTCGATGCCGGTCCGTATGGTGACGATTTTTTGCGGCGGAAGACTCCCCAACAGACCCTCCCTCATCTCGTCGCTGACGCTGATGACCCGGTCGGTGAAGTGGCGCGTCAGCAGTTGATCGATCGATCCGAAGGCGGCGCGCTTGATTCGCCTCCAGCCCCGGAACGGCTCGGGAGCGCCGTGCCGCGTGGAAACCAGAAACGGAATTCGGCAGCGGCGCGCCAGCAAGGCCGCGAGCAGATTTTCCTTGTAGCGGTGCGCGTGCAGAATCCGGACCTGCCGGGGACGGAGGAAACGCGCGGCCTCGTTGAAAATCCCCACAAAGCTACGCTCGGACTCCGGAACCACCTTCACGTCGATGCCGCAACCCCGCAGCCGGCGCGCCATTTCACCTTCGTTGAGCAGGATCGCGCTGAGCCGCAGATCCGGCAGGCGGGTCAGGGCCTGGAGCAGGGTGGTCGTGTTGACCTCGGCCCCCGCCCACAGATCGCCCGAGTCGATGTGGCACACGGCAATGGGCGCGGCGCGCCCGACCGCGATTTCCCCGGCCGGGAACTCGCGCTCACGCTCAACTGCGACGCGTTGGCTGCCAGGTGACAAACCTTTCTCCCATGATGTAATACGACCACGCCATCACCGTCGCCGCGTTGCCGAGCAAGAGATACCCGGCCAGGCGCAGCGGCTTCCACTGTGTCAACCGGCCGGCGGCGAGGCCGAGGATCCCGGCGGCGATTGCCGCGATGAGCAGAACCGCGCACAGGCGATAGAAAACGGCTGCATGCCAAAGGGACAGGCTCGATACCAGAAGCGCCAGGGCCGCAAAGGGCGTGAGCCAGCGGCATAGTTTGTGGCTCACGAGCTGCCATGCCGTCAGGGCGTGGCGGAGGGGATTCAGCAGCGACCCGTGCGAGAAGAAAACATACAGACCGATCACGACCGTGCGCACCTTCCGCCGGAGTTCAGCCGTTTCCGTCCGCGAAGCCGCATAGCGGCCCACGCTCGCCGGATCCACGACGGCCCGCATCCCGAGCGCGATCGCATTCAAGGGTACGAAAAAATCGCTTGTCTGATCCACGGGCCACGTTTCGCACACGCTGCGCCGCGCGGCGAAAAAGGAGCCGCTCGCCGTCACGAGCGACCCGAGGAGCGATTCCTGCCGGCGCATCCACATTTCCAGCCGCACGTAGGAACGCTCCCCGATCCAGCCGCGGCTTTCCTGAATCAGCTGGTCCTCGCTGCTGACGCATCCGACGGCCGGGTCGGCAAAGTTCGAGACCATCTCCCGCAGGGCGTTCCTCGGCAGTTGCGTTCCCGGATCCGTGAACACGAGGATTTCGCTGCGGGCCGCCTTGATAGCCTGCAGTTGCGCATTCTGCTTTCCGCCGCGCTCGGCGAGGTCAATCACTCGCACCCCCTGATCGGCGAAGGAACCCGCCACCCGAACCGTGGAATCCGTCGAGCCGTCCGAGGCGACAATGATTTCACGGCGGTCTTTTGGGTAATCGAGCTCCAGACAGTTCTCCATTTTCTTGCCAATGAGCGATTCTTCGTTGTGCGCCGCGATGATGATCGAAACCAGCGGCTCTATCGGGGCGCGCATGTGCACCCGCTTGCGCCACCGCGCCAGCAACAGCAGCAACACCGGATAGCCCGCGAACGTATACAGCAGTAAGGCCGCTGCCAGCCAAAAGATCCATATCATCGGCTAAACCCCATTCAACAGGCGCTCGTAGAGCCCCTCGTATTGCCCGACCGTCTTCTCGATCGTAAATTCCGCTTCCACTTTCGCGCGGCCCGCCTTCGCCAGCCGCGTGGCCCATTCCGGGTTTCCGAGCAACTCCGTCACCGCTGAAGCAATCGCCGCCGGATCTCCCGGCGCAACCAGAAGTCCCGTGACGCCGTCCTCGATCACCTCTTCCGGCCCGCCGCAGCGCGTCGCAACCGCCGGTTTGCCCGCGGCCATCGCCTCGAGCAGCGCCAGCGGAAGCCCTTCGCTGGTCGAAGCCAGGACGAATACGTCCAACTCACTCAGGATCCGCGGGACGTCGCCCCGGAAACCCAGGAAATGAAACTGATTTTTCAGCCCGAGAGTCTCGACCTGCTCGAACAAGGGCCGGCTCAGGACCGGATCGATGTCCCCGACGGCGACGAAATGCGCCTGGGGGATTCGGTCGATCACCATTCGCGCGGCGCGGATCAGAAACGCATACCCTTTCGGCGCGCGAATGTTCGCCACGGTCCCCACAAGCAGGGAACCCTCCGGAAGGCTCAGGCTATGCCGGAGGTGTCCGTTACCGCGGACGCGCATTTTTTCCATGTCGATTGCGTTGTAAATGCGCACCACACGTTCCGCGGGGAAATGAGCGCGCCGCAGGAGAGTTCTCACATCCTCGCTCACGGCCACCACCGCGTCCGCCAACCTGCTCACCACAGCCTGCCGAACCCCATCTTTCCATCCCTTCGATTGCTTCAACTCCAGCGCCCCCTGATACGTCGCCACGGTCTTCCGCGCGCTCAGCGATCCCACCAGGCAGCTGTAGAAATTCTGTCCCGGCAGTTGCGAATGGATCAGATCGACCCGTTCACAACCGATCACCCGGCGCATTTCTTTCACTAGCCGGAGGTCGTACCATTTTTTCGAGTCGGCGAAATAGACCGGCACGCCGGCTGCCCGCAGCTGCTGCGACAGCCAACCTTCCCGCGGCAGCAGCGCCACCGAGCGGAACCGGTCACGATTCAGCTTCGAGGCCAGCAGCAGCAGCGACGTTTCGGCCCCGCCAGGCCCGGACGTCTCGATGGTGTGCAGGATCGTGCGCGGGGTCATGGGCGGAGTTCCATCAAAAAAGATCGGGCGGAACGCAGGTACCGAAGCTGCTCGCTCAACAACTGAAGCCATTTCGCTTTGACCGGCGAGATATCGGCCCTGGATCCGATGCGGACGAAACGGCTACCAATCTGATAGCGGCCACGACGCAGGCCCTCCAGAATCGAGTCGGCGGAAAGAGATGGCAGATCCATCTCCAACCCCACATCGTAGAACGATTCCCTCCGGTGCAGGTCGTGTCCCGCCAGGGCCAGCAATCCGGGATTTACTTGCCTCATCGCCGCGAACCCGGCGAAGGCGTTTGCCGGCGGCAGAAATTTACCGTCATACCCGACGTTCCAGATCTCTACGGCGTCCACCGCCTGTAAAATCCGCGCCGCGCACTTCCAGCCGACCCGGCTCGGATGTGCCAGGACAGCCATGCCACCAGAACCGTGGATCATCTCGATGGCCTCCAGTGCATCCGTTTGACTGGCACCGACTGCCCCAATTCCGAGAATGTGCTGCTCGGCGCAGGTGAACTCAGCCCCTGGAATCACGCAGAACCCATCACGGGACCATTGCCGGCATCGTTCCAGGAGCGTTTGCTTCTTACCGTCGTCAAGATCTTCCGCATGTTCGGTTATCGCAATATATCGATAGCCCCGTTGCCGAAATAACCCCGCCAGTTCCGCAATCGTCAGCGTCCCGTCGTTGGAGAAAGTCGAATGCAGATGCATTGCGCCCCTAATTTGCACCGTCAGTCTCCTTCCCCCTTCTCGCCGCCCGCTTCAAATCCCGGATGTAGGATCTGCACTCCTGCCAGCCCGGCCCCCGGTCCTCCCAGCGAAACACCTCGTACCGCGTGCCGGGCTCGTAAAACTTCAGGAATTCCCCGCACGCGCGCAGGCGAGACATTCCGTTTTTTTCCAGACCGTTGCTTCCCGAACCGTTGCCGGAACGATGCATCAGCCGAATCAGCAGATGATCGAGGTCGCCCAGCAGCCATCGGCTCCTGATTCCCACCGCGTAGTCGAACTGCGACGGCACGTCTTCTCCCGTCGCCAACCGGAACAGAAGCAAGGGAAAATTCATCCCCGCGTCGATCGCCAGCTGTAAGGAACCCCAGAAGCGGCCGTTAATCTCCATCAACTTCGGCAGCCCATCCCGGCTGTCCACCTTGAACTCGACCATGGCCGGCCCTTGCCATCCGATGGCCTGGAGCAGGCACGCAGACTTGGCCACCAATTCTTCGTCGAAAGCGATACTTTCGCGGTAGACGCTCGGTCCTCCCCACGGCGGTTTCTCGCGAAGCCGGCGGTGGCAAAAGGCCGCCTTCAACTCTCCGTTCCACAAAAGCAGGAAAACCCCGAGCCCTTCCCCGGCGATTCGCTCCTGCACCATGGGAAACGGAAGGCGCGCCTGCGATGCCCGATATTTCTGCCGCAAATCCTCGGCGTCACGGGCGAACTCCACTTCACCGGCGGCCCATTCGCCGTTCTGCTCGTACCGCGAGAATCTCGGCTTGATCACCACGGGATAGCGCACCTGCCCGGACACCTCTTCGATCCTGTCTTCCTCGTCCAACATCCAGGTCTCCGGACAACGAATGCCCAGCCGTCGCGCCAGAAGCAGCACCCGCCGCTTGTCTTGCGACCATTCAATCTTTTCCTCGCCGGGGAAGGGCACTATCGCGAAAGTCCCCAGTTCAGGCCTTCGCGCGACCAGGCGCGTCGTCACATCCGTCATCGGGAGCAAAATCCGGTACCGCCCTCCTGCCAATTCCCCGGCCAGGGCGGCCAAAAATCGATCCCCGTCGGTCGAAGGCGATGGGTACCGCACCTGGCGGGCGCAGTACCTCGAACTGCCGGCCAGACTCGATGCGCCGGTTTCTCCAACCGTCACTCCGATCCCCGCCCGTCCCAGCGCCCGGACTACCGCCAACGTGGATCGTTGATCTCCGTCCGTGACAAGAACTTCCATTTCCTTCTCTTCCTTCATCCCCACGCGCTGAGCGTCCAATCGACCATGGCCGGCGAAAAGTTGCCTCTGGAATCGGTCACGTTGCCGTCATGAATGAGGATTCGCCCAATGGCGTAGGGATCCTGTCCTCGCCGGCACCACCCCGGCCGGGTCGTCACGGCACTGGCAAAGCCGGTCCGTTCGACCCATCGGCGTATCCGGCCGTCCCAATCCCCGTTCGGATAGGCAAAGCAGTGCACCGGCCTATTGAGTTTTTCTTCGAGCGTTCGCTTGCTGGAAAACAGCTCGTGCTCCACCGTCGCGTCGTCCTCATAGGTGAGCAGCGGGTGTGTGACCGTGTGCGCGCCGATTTCCATTCCGGCGCGGCTCAGTTCGATCGCCTGCTCCCAGGTCAGCATCGAATCCACGCCGCCGTCCCCGGCCTCGTCTCTCCACGCCGGCAGCAGTTCATCCAGCCGGAGTTGGCGTTCGCGGGCCGGCATGTGCATGAGCCATTCGAGAATTTCCGGAAAATCAGATGTTCCGGTCCGCACGAAACCCCAGTTGGCCAGAGACGACCGGGTTCGCTTCCACAGGTCCTGCTCGACCCATGCCTGCTTCAACCGCTCGATCCAGAAGCCCTTCTTGCGTCCGACCACCCCGGTCGTCAGAAAGATCGTGGCCGGGATCTGGTATTTCTTCAGGCAGGGAAAAGCGATCTCGAAGGTGTCGCTCCATCCATCGTCAAAGGTCAGAGCGCAAAAGGGCCGCCGATCGATCGATGCCGTCCCTTCCCCGGCCATCGCGCCGAGCGGCGTCATCCGAAAGCGTTCCCGAAGGTATTCCAGCAGAAGAACGAAATGCCCTTCGCTGAGCACCATACCCTCGACGCAATTCGACTTCGGGATGTCAGCCGCCTTTAGCACGCGGTGCAATCCCAGAACGCATCCGGTTTCTTTCCCCAGTACTCGCGCGCGAACACGGCGATGCAGTGAAAGAGCCCCGGAGCGGTGGCCGAAAGCCGCCGCCGTGCAATGCAGCCAACGCCGGCGCCTAGCGTCCATAGGTCAAAGCCTCGTCGAACGTTTCCGCCAGAATCTTCGCTTGATGGTCCCAGCGAAACTGCGCTACGAATTTCGACGGGCGCACAGGGGCGGTATTCGCATGGCCCTCCATTTCCATTGCCCGCAGCAGGGCGTCTTGTATCGCCCCGATGTCGTCGGGCGGCACAACCCAGCCGGCTTGCTCCGCCTGGACCAACTGTTTCACTCCCCCCTCGCTGGTGACGGCTAGAATTGGACGGCCGATACGCAGGTACTCGTATGTTTTGCCGGCCACCGCAAGACGTGAAAAATCCCGCCGGCCCCAAAAAAGCAGCAGGCAATGGCAGGCGCGCATCATTTGCAGGGTTTCGACGTGAGGGAGAAACCCGTGGATCTCGGTGATTTCCCTGAGCCCGTCCTGCTGCACTTCCCGCAGTACCTGTTCGGAAGCGGCTCCCACGATATGCAACCGCAGGCGTTTGCCGAGCCATGGCCGCTGGTTTAGTAGATCCGCGAGGGCCTCGAAGAAGAGTCCCTGGTTCCCCGGATAGACCGTCCCGAAGTGGCCCAAATGAACGAAGCCCGCATCGAGAGAACGCCGGGGCAGCGATTCCAGTGAGGCAAAATCCTCCTCGAAGAAGCCGTTGCGCACCACGGCCAGCTTTTCGGGAGGGAGACGGAACTGCTGGCGCAATTGCTCGGCATGCTCAGGCACCATGACGACGATGCGGTCGGCTGTGTGCGTCAAGCGCCCGAGCAACCGATCATCCGCGCTCCGGCGCAGCCGGCCGTCCGCCGGATACCATGGATCCATGAATTCCGACACCCACGGCACCCCAAACAGAAGCTTCATGAGCATGCCGATGACCGGGGTGGTCCGCGGCGGACTGGTCGTATACACGAGATCGAATTTCCGCTCCCGGTGCAATTGAACGGCTCGGGCGAGCGCGAACGGAGCCCAGCCAACTCTTTCGTCCGGGAAGTAAAGGGTCGAGCGCAGGATTTTGCCGCCCAGTCGGAAGCAACGGTCGAACGGGGTTTCGCGAACATCGTTCGGCGCGGCCCGGAAAGCGCCCGCCTTCCTCGCCGTATTCCAGGCCGAGTCCTCCCAGCCGTTCACGCTCAGATACCGCGTTCTCACAATGCGAGTGTCCGGGGACAGTTTTTCCAATAACTGCGGGTCTTGCGCTCCAGCAAGGCCTCGAACCGTTAAAACGGTCGGCTGCCAGCCAAGTTGCGGCAGAGAACGCGCGAGCCCGATCATTCGGTATACAGCGCTGGTTCGCCGCGGAGGGAAATCAAAGGTGACGATCAGAACCCGCCTGGCATGCGCGGCTTTATCCCTGTTCCCCTCGGCGATCTCGGTGCGTACCGGCCGGCGTGCGGCTGCCGTGCTCATGCGAAGCTCCTCTTCACGCTGCGGATTGTGTTCACCATGGAAACTGGCAGATAGGTCGCAACGAGGTAGACGAGAGACCGGACCCTGGTCCAGTCGTTTGTCAGGCTGGAAACCAGCGACCCTCTCGCTTGCCGCAACGCCATTCGGCTGAAGTCGTCGTACCCCAAATCCAGGTAATTCCTCGAGAGAACGCTCTGCAGAAGCTGACGATTCCGGCGAGACAAGTCCGGGAGACTGGCAAGGGCTTTCTCGAGGAGCTTGATCTGGTACACGCTCGCCGCGCGTGGATCCGACGACAGCCCGTTGTCCTGCTGACGCTTGGTTGTCAAAGCGATGGGCACGAACGCAACCAAATGGCGGTAACTGATCCTCAGCCACAAATCCTGGTCTTCCGCTGTCGGAAACCTCTCGTCGAAACCGCCCACATCTTCCAGGTAGCGTCGTCTCACAATGACAGTCGACGTCAGCACAAAGGCATTCCGAACGACTTCCCGAAACAGGTACCCGCTCCGGACCGCTGGGCGCGTCGACAGGACCGACGGAATAACCGTTCCCTTCACCTCCAGCGTCCAGTCCGAACAGACCAGACCCACCCGCGCGTCGCTTTCGAGCGCCGGCACCTGGCGTTCCAGTTTGTCCCTATTCCAAAGGTCGTCGGCATCGAGAAAGGCGACGTATTCCCCGCCAGAGGCGCGAATGCCGAAATTTCGGGCGGCGGAAACCCCCTGGTTCTCCTGTCGCAGGTAGCGCACGCGGCCGCCGAAACGCTTGACCTTCCTTTCGGTGTCGTCGGTCGATCCGTCGTCGACCACGATGATTTCGAAGTCCGAATAGGTCTGCGCGGCGGCGCTCTCGATCGCCTCGCACACCCGATCGCCTGCGTTATAGGCGGGGATAATGACGGAGACGCGTGGCATTTCACTCCCCCCGGAATTCCCGCAAGATCGTCGTCATCCGTGCGATCTCTCGCGGACCCACGTAAGCGTGAGTTGGCAGCGTGAAAAGCCTCCGGGAAATTTCCTCCGCCCCGGGACAATGAAATTCGCGCGGCGACATGTACCGTTCAATTCCGGCAATGTCGCAAATCGAGGCCGGATAATAGGTGGTGGCGCCGATCCCGGCCCGCTGCATCCGCTCGACCACCTGTTGCCGCGTGGCCGAGTCCGGGGCCAAGACCGGGAAACGGATATAGCTCGGCCGGCAATCCGCCGCAGGCCGGGGAACGCGAAACCGGCGATTGGCCGCAAGCTGTTCCGCAATCTCCTCGGCGTTCGCCCGTCGCGTGCCGTTCGTCGAGCCAACCATGCTCTCCAGTCCCTCGAGCAGTTGCCCGGTGAGACGGGGGAATTGCGACACGGGAAAATCCGGCTCGAACTCGGTTTTCCCCAGTTTCAGGAACGGCAGCGACCACGGAATCCAAAACAGGCGTGGTTGCAGGAACGTCGCGTAGGCGGTTGTCTTGACGAGCAAGCGCATCGTGTCCGCCAGGCGCGGCGGACCCAGATGCTCGATTTCATCCCGGATCGCGCCGGCAATCGCGTCCGAATTCGTGACAATCAGCCCCCCTTGCACCGAGCCCAGGGCTTTGCCGCCCGCCAGGCTGAAGAAGCCAACGTCTCCCGCCGTTCCGGCAAGCCGCCCATTTCGGGCCGCCCCGAGGGCTTGCGCCGCGTCGTCCACGAGAAAGGCGCCCTTCTCTCGTACGACCGATTCCAAGCGATTGCTGTCGTTGACGAATCCGAAGAGGTTGCCGGTCACCAGGCACAACAATTTCTTCGCCGGGAGCGATTCCACGCTCGCGGAATCGAAATCCAGCGTCTCGGGGTCCATCTCCACCGGGTGCATCTTCATCCCCGACCGCGCGATGGCCGCCGCCACCGAATAGCAGGTGTAGGCCGGAAGGGCCACGACGTCCCGCTCCGGGCGGAGCCGCGCCAGGACATTTACAATCAGCCACAGGGCTGCGCGGCCCGAGGACACGCCGAAGATGTGCCGCACTTGCAACCGCGCCGCCAGTCCCTCCTGGAGCCGAGCGGCATCACCCTCGCGCCAAACAGCTTTGCCGAGTCCCCGCCAGAGTTCAGCCGATTTCACAGGCGCCCCGGCTGGCGCCACAAGCCTTAGCATCGACCCTGCGCTCCTAACGCGTGACCACGCGCGCGAGCTTCCACGAAGGAATCGCGCGGGTCTCGGGTGGTTTTGCATATTCCCGCGCGCAGACCGAATGCGTGGCCACGCTCAATCCCATGAGAATCCACAAATGCGGATAGTAGAACTCGGCTAGAAACGCCGCCCCCACAAGGTATCCGACCAAACCCAAATCCAGCCCCGCCGCCAGACAGTACAAGAAACTTCCTCGCCCCTCCGGGGATGAAGCCAGCGCCCGTTTGCGGGTTTTGGCGTTCAGCCGCAGGAAGGAGATCACCAACACCACAAGCGCCAGGGCTCCCCCGAGTCCCAGCTCGGACAACACCTGGATGTAAACGCTGTGCGCGGCGCGCGGGCCGCTCCAATTCGGCGCCAAAATGAAGTAGCGCTTGGCCCACACATAGGGGAACCGCGCGGGACCGACACCCAGTAGCGGACTGCTCTTCCACATTTCCAGACCGGCCTGCCAGAACATGAGTCGACTGAACGTATCCGGGTCCTGCCGCCAGTTCACCGCCGATGAAAATCTCTCTTTGGTCGCTCCGGGAAGCACGAATACCAGAGCGAGGACGAAAACAGTCACCAGAACCATCGCCCCGATTTTCTTGGGCGTCCTGAGCAGAGCGACCAGAACGATCGCCGCCGCCGCCACGATGGCTCCCCTGGTTCCTCCCACCAGGATCGTGAGAAAGAAAAGCAGGAAGCAGACCCCCAGCGCGATTCGCTCCCAACGCTTTGCCCCCTTTCTGAAAAGCAACGCCCACGTGATTCCCCATACAACGCACATCGCCACGCCCAAATCCCCCGCGTTCCCGAAGAACGAGTTCGTGCCGCCAATGGCGCCACCGCGCAGGATAAATTGCATATTGCTCAGTCCGGCCATCCGGTCCATGGCGTAACCGCGAACGGCGAACTGCGCCAGCTTCAGATTCAAGAGAAGCAACACGCCCAGAAACACCTTTAGCCGCCAGCGGCTGGTGAGCACGCGGGAAACCAGGAAGAAGATCACCGCCCACTTCACCACATCGACGAAGCCGTTCCACACGTGGGCGTGCCCGATCTCCAGCAAAGCCGAGAACAGCGAGACGATCACCAGCCCCCACATTCCGACGTCCACCCCTTTTCCCGAAACCCGCCCCAGGCGCCCGCGCGGCGCCGCCAGATACCCCAAGACCGCCATTCCAATCGCCAGCTTCGCCGCATGCAGCGGCTGCAAGACCGGATACATTTCGGGCAGACTCGCGTACTGCACGATCAAAAAGAAAAGAAGCCCCGCGAAGCCAATATCCCAGCGATGCTCCCGTTCCGACCGCTCGAGCGTCGCGGGAGCCTGGACCGTATCGAGTACGCCGGTCGCGCTCATCAGCGGCTTCCCCGCCCCAGCAGCACGGTCTTGAACGTTCGAAACATGATCATCAGATCGAGCGTCAACGACATGTTCTTCACGTAGTAGAGGTCGTAACAGAGCTTCTCCTTGGATTCTTCGAGAGAAGCCCCGTAGGAATAGTTGATCTGCGCCCATCCGGTGATTCCCGGCAGGACAATGTGACGCAGGTTGTAGTAAGGGATCTCCTGGCACAGCCAGTCGACAAATTCCGGCCGCTCCGGACGCGGGCCGACGAAATTCATGTCGCCGCGAAGGACGTTCCAGAGCTGCGGAATCTCGTCGAGCCGCGCCTTGCGCAAATAGCGCCCCACTCGCGTGATTCGCGGATCATCATCGCCGGCCCAGGTCGGTCCGGTGTCCGCCTCCGCGTCGGCTCGCATCGTGCGGAACTTGTAGCAATCGAAAGTGGCGCCGTTCCGACCCACCCGCTTCTGCCGGTACAAGAGCGGGCCGGGAGAGGACAGCTTGATTGCCAGCGCGATCCAGGGAAGCAAGACCAGGGAGAGCAGCAGACCGAAAAGCGAGACAACAACGGAAAGGATGCGCCCGGCCATCAGAACGCCCGCCCTTACATGAAACCCTTCGGAAAAGATCAGCCAACTCGGACTGAGATCGTCGACTTCGATTTTTCCGGTCATCTCCTCTTGCAGCGCAGTCGCCTCTTCGATCTTCACTCCGCGCAGGCGCAGGTCCAGCAATTCGCGCACCGGCATCAGATTGCGGCGATCCGAAAGGGCCACAATCACGCGGTCTACCGAGCCTTCCCTGCCCGCCGTCTCCAGACTTTCGGCCAACGATTCCCGTGTCGGCGAGGGATTGGTTGCCTCGCCCCCCCAGCCCACCAACTCCAGGCCCAGGCCGCTCTGGCTTCGAATCATTTGCACCAGCTGCCTGGCGTGTGTCCCGGCGCCGAGCACGTACACACGCTCGCTCAGATAGCGCCGGCCAATCAGCCACATGTAGAGGGCCCGCCACAACACCAGGTATAAGGTCAGGATGACGAGACCGGCAACGTACACCTGTCGTCCCAGCATGAAGCGCGGAAACAGATAGTCGAATCCCGCCAGCAGCAGCGACAGGGTTCCCAGTCCCGCAAACAGGCGGAAATAGGCCTCGCCGGGCACCAACACGCGGTGAACGTCATAGAGATCGAAAAAGTACAGGCAGAGAATCGCCAGGCCGGTGATCAGTAAAATCTTATACAGGCCGCTGTCGATCGAGAGTACCGTGTAGAACTGACCCGTTCCAAAGCAGAGCAGGGTCGCCAGCAGGAACGATCCCGGAACGAGGCATACCTCACCCCCCAGCAGGATCAGGGTGCGTGTCGGGTAGTAAACATGGAAGAGTCTGACCACGATGCAAAATCACTATCCTTTGGGTGCTTCCCCATTCGAGCCGTAACTGTTGTAGTAGTAGTTGCCGTAGTTCGAATGTTGATCGATGCCGTTCAACACCACTCCAACCAATGGCGTGTTCTTGAATTCCCCGCACACCTTCTGCGCCAGGTCGAACGGCGTGGCGGCCGATCTCACGACCAGCAGCACTCCGTCGCACATGTCCGCCAGCAGACTGGCATCGGACACGGGGAGCATCGGCGGCGAATCCAGCACGATCCAGTCGAACACCGGCGTCAGCCGTTCGAGCAACTCCTTCATCCTCCCGTTGCCGATCAGTTCCACCGGGTTCGCCACGGCGGCGCCGCACGGAAGGAAGAAAAAACCGTCACGCGGTCCCCGCTGGATCACGGCGGTCTCGTCGGCCTCGCCGCGAAGATAATCGGTGAGGCCGGGAGACTGTGGCGCTCCGAGAAGCGTATGGAGCCTCGGGATCCGAAGGTCGGCGTCGATGAGCAGCGTCCGGCGTCCGTGCTGCTGCGCAATGGCCTGGCTTAGGTTGGCGGCGATAAACGACTTTCCTTCGGAAGGCAGCGTACTCGTGATGAGCAGCGTTCGCAGCGAGATCTGATCGCGAAACCGATATAGGCGCGATCGCAACGTACGAAATACTTCCGTTTTGTACTGATGATTCCCTTCCCGCAAAAACAGCATCGTATTGACGTCCGGGTGCCAGTCGGGCTGCGAGCATCGCGCCATCAAGGACTCGATACTGATCGCCTCCGGGCCGAAGTTCGGGCTCGGGAAGGTGGCGGCCAGCCGTTCCCCGTCCGGCCCCGGCTCCCTCCCGGCGGCTCCCTCAGCCAATGACGGAAGCACGAGGGCCGACACGGGGGCTTGCGTCGGCGTCTCCCCCTCTGGCCGGGAAGCTCGTTCCTGCTCGGCTCTCTTCAGCGCTTCATGGATTCGGCTCATGGATTCCTTTCTGAAGACCCGGGCCGCTCAGGCCCGTTGCGAATTCGCTGGACTGCTACCGCCAAGGTGCGCAACACGTCTTCTTCCTCCGCCGTGCGCTCCGGATCTTCGATCACCGCCCATGTCCCCGTCGGCCTCTGATCCAATTCCAGATCAACACTCGTCTGTTCGATGCGCTCGGCCGTGACGACCTTTTCCTGATCGGCAAAAGCCCCGATCAAGGCGTGCTCACAGAGCAGATTCATCAGGCGCGGAATCCCGTTCGCGCAACGATGCAGGCGTTCGATCGCCTCCGGGGTGAAAATCTCCCGGCCGTCCGCCCCGGCGATGCGGAGCCGCTCGCCCACGTATCCGCGGGCCTCCTCGAGCGTGAGCGGATGGAGACGCGCTCGCAGGTTGATCCGCTGCCGGAGCTGGCGTAGCTGCGGCAATTTCAGTTTTTCCTCGAGCTCGGGTTGCCCGGCCAAAACGATCTGCAAAAGTTTTTCCGTCGAAGTCTCCAGGTTCGTCAGCAGCCGGATCTCCTCGAGCACCTGAAGAGAAAGGTTCTGCGCCTCGTCGACGATCAGCACCGCCGCTTCGCCGGCCCGGTAGCGCTCCAGCAGCCACCGATTGAGCCGCAGCAACGCCTGGCTCTTCATCGGCGAGTCGCACGCGACGCCAAAATCGGCCATCATGAAATCCAGGAATTCGCCCACCGTCAGCGAGGAATTGAAAACGAAAGCCGTCGCCGCCCGGTAGCCGTGAAGCCAGTCGAGCAGCTTGTTCAGCAGCGTCGTTTTGCCGGTACCCACCTCGCCGCTCAGCACGATGAACCCCTTACGCGCCTGAATCCCGTAGGTCAGGCACGCGAGCGCCTCCTGCGCGTCTCGCGTCAGAAACAGATAGCGAGGGTCCGGATTGGCGCCGAACGGCTTGCCGTGCAGATTGAAGTAGTTCTGATACATGGGCTCCCCGATCTACCCCTCCAGCGTCCTTACCACCCCGCCGCCTTCCCCGGTCTCACCCGGCGGCAGATACTTTTTTTGCCGCTGGCTCGGCATGTCGATCATCGGCACCAGTGCCAGCGTCGGAACCTGGAGGTAGAATTCGATATCACGCTCGGTGCGGATCGCTTTGTCCCGTATCTCCAACCAGAGGGCGATCGCCATCCCCAGGCACAGTCCGCCCAGGAGACCGCCGCCGCCAAAGAGAAGACGATTCGGCGATGATGGTGTGGGAGAGAAGGAGGCGGGTTCGATCACCTGGAAATCTTCCGCCTGCTGGCGTCGTTCGAGATCGGCGCCCATGTCGGCGGTCGATTGCTTGGTCAGCAGTTTCCGATAGAACTCGAGCGCCGTCTGATAGTTTCGTGTCAGCTTGGCGAATTGCTGGTCGACGATCGGACTCAGCTGTACGCGAGCCTGGTATTCCCTGATCGTCTTTTGCAGCCCGGCCTGCTGCCGGATTTTGTCCTGGATGATCTGGTCGTATTGCCGAATCTGCTGGCGCAATTGCAGGATCTGGGGCGGCTCGGCGTAGGCCGGCGTGTCGGAACCGGCCGCCGATGAGGCCGCGGCGGCGTTGCTCGCCTTCGAGGCGGCAATCAGCTTCTGCAAATGAGCGATGTCGCTCTTGACCTTGACGACATCCGGAAAATCGTCGGTATATTGGGCTCGCAGGATGACCAGCTTGTTTTCCAGGTCGGCCATCTGTTTTTCGAGCGTCAACTGATTGCTCCCCGTTCGCGTCGCCTGCCACCCCGCGATTTCCTGCGCCAACTGGGACTCCATATTCACCTTGTCCTGTTGCGTGCGATTGAGCGCCTCGGTCACCGCCTCGAGCTGCGAGTTATAGGAAGTGAGCATGTTCATGTTCATCTGTTCCTGGTCCGGCAGCTTCCCGAGATACTGCATCTTGAAGGCGGTGAGCTTTGCGTCCTGCTCATCGAGAGCCTGTTTGGCGTCGCCGATCTGTTTGGCCAGAAACTCGGTCGTGTCCTGCGCGGCTTGCGCCCGCCAGAGTGCGTTGTCCTTGAGGAACATCGAGGCCACTTGGGCGCAGACCTCCTGCGCCACGCGCGGCGCGCCCAGCGTGACCGATACCGTGAACCCAGGCACCCCGGCCAACTGCGACTCCGTGATCGGCTGCGCCGGCGTCACCTTGATCGCTGTCCGCAGACGCTGCGCCCGCCCCTCCAGCGAACTCTTGGGCATCTCCTTTTTGTACAGCCCGTACTGCTGCACCACCGGCTCCAGTTGCGCTGTGCTGAGGATTTGCTCCGTCATGCTCGCCAGCCGCTCGTCGATCTGCTCGTCCACCACCGGGGTCACGAAAGTCTGGTTCACCTTCGGTTGCTGCACCAGAACGAGCGTCTTCGACTGATATTGGTTGGGAAGCGTTCTCGAAAAAAAGTAACTTCCGAGCGCCCCGAGGATCGCCGCCACAAGCAAAATCCAGTACCGGCGTCGCAGAATTTCCAGGTAATCGTCGATCGTCAGTTCCCGGTGTCCCAACATTTCCCTATCCCTCGCGACCTTCCCCTACTCGACACCCGCAAGCACCGGATGCCAGTTGAGGCCGATGGAAAAATACTGTTGTGTAGAAAAGGTTCCGCACATGCTTCCCAGGCAGGTCGGCGTGGCGGCAAGCTGTTGTTGCAGGTTATAGCTGACAAACAGGCTCAGCCACCGGTTGAGTACCCGGTGAAAATTCACGCTTCCGTACCACGAATCGTAGGACCGCCCCGCGCCCGGCAGGTTCCCGCTCTGCACCGTCGTGTTGTGGGCGTAGCCCATATCCGTGTCGACCGACCACGTCCGCGAAACGGGCACCGAGAAGTACACGCCGACGTCATCGGTTCGCGCCCCCAAATAGACTCCCGATCCTCCGCTCGTGTAGTGCTGGTAGTTCACTGCGACCACCGAACGCCGCAATTGGTAACTGAGCCAGGCCGACGCCTGCCAATCGAGATTCGTGTCCTGCCCCGGCGCGCTGCTGCTGAATACGTTGATCTGCGGCCCCGCGCCAAACTGCATGGCCATGCGACGGCTGATCGTGCGACGGTACGTGAGCGAAGCCACGTGAGTGACGAAGTCGCTACTCGACTGATTGAACCGGAAGATTCCCGCCTGATAGGCAACCCCCACGCTATCCTTCGGCGTCAGCGTGTGGTTGTAGCCCAAACGAAACATGGCGTCATCACTGTTGATGAAGTCGGCCGAGGGAAACCGAAGCAAGGCATAGGAACCCGTCAGCGTGAGCGACGACAGAGGGCTCATCTGGTAATCGTATTCGCCCATCACCGAGTTGCTCACGCGCGTCGATGGCCCCGTGAGTATCGATTGACTCGGCAGAAAACTTGTATCGAGACCCCCCGCATTCGATCCGAACAGGCCGCCATAGCCGTAGCCGACCCCGTTGAAGTTACTGAAACCGCTGAAACGGGCGTAGCCAAAGGACGCCTCCGGCATGTAGGTCACGACGTCGCTCAGCAGGAAAGTCGATCGCCGGCCTTCGATCCGCTGCATCACGGAGAATTCATGCGCCGAAGTATTCAATGCCGATTGTTGGTTGTAGATAAAACCCGTGCCTGCGTATTGCGCCGTAAGATCGTACCGGCTCCACAGATGATGGAAGGCGATCAATCCGCTGACGGTGCTGACCGGCTCGACGTTGGAGGTCCCGAACGCGCCCGTGCCGATCGTACTTACGCTCTGCCCGAATTGGAAGGAGGGAACGAAGTAACTCTCCGCCGTCCCCATGTGGCCGAGCGTATATTGCTCCGCGCCAGTCAGCGGCACGGTGCTCGAAGGCACCGCCTCGCCCTGGTTTTCCTCGCCCGACTGCTTCTGCGCGCCCGTCTGCGAGATCGGAGCCAGGGGCGCTTCCGGCGAAGACGCGCTGGGATTGCCGCTCGGTTGCCCGGATGTCGGCTCAACAGGCGCCGGCGCCTGTTGTGGCGATTGCCCTTGCTGCGCCCAGGCGAGCGAAACGCCCAATAGAACAGCCATCGTCAGCATCGAGAAACGTTTCGCCAATCCTCCCATGGATCGCCTCCTAGGGAACGATGATCGTGTCGCCAGGCCGCAATACAAGGTTCTCCTCCGGATGAACGCCTTTGAGCACGTCCTTGTAGTTGAACGGGAACTTTTGCTGCCGGCCATTCGCCGTACGCAGCACGTAGATATCCTTCAGTTTCGCGAAGGGAGAAAACCCGCCGGCGTCGGAAAGCGCCTGCAAAACCGTCATATCGGGCAGCAACTGATAGGTACCGGGTCGGCCGACTTCGCCCAGCAGGTAAAAACGCTGGCTATTGATTGCCGTCACGATGACGGTGACCTGAGGATTTTCCAAATATTTATGGAGATCGCGAGTGATCGTCTGGTCCAGTTGCTCCGGCGTCAGGCCGGCCGCCTGGACATCGTTGAGCAAAGGCAGCGAAATTTTCCCGTCCGGGCGCACGGGAACGATGCGCGAAATCGCCGGCTCGTTCCAGACGTTGATATCGAGCACGTCCTGCGGACCGATGGTGTAGGCGGGGTCGACGGTCGCCGCCCGGCTCCCGTTCGTCGTTTCCGCCGCCGCGCGAGCCTGGTGCTTCCCCTTCTTCTGTCCCATCGCCGGCAGGGCGAGCAGGAGCAGGAGAACGGACATCCACGTAGCTTTTCTCCCGAAGTATTTCATCTTCTCCCCCTTTTTAGGTTGCCGTGGCGTCGTCAAGAGCGATCTGCTTCAATTTGTATAAGAGCGCCTTGTAACTGATCCCCAAATCTCGCGCGGCGCGCTTCCGGTTCCACCGCGTCCGCTCCAACGTCTTCAGAATCAATTCCCGCTCCACCTGGCGCGAGGCGTTGCGTGCCGCTACTTTTAGCGAAAGCATGGTCGACAAGCTTTCGGCCGGCCCGGAGCCCGAGGAATTGGCGTTGAGCCCGGCCAGGGCGACGCCCTCGCCGGAAACAACGATCTTCTTCGCCAACTCCTCCAGTTCGCGAACATTGCCCGGCCAGGAATATCCCCTGAGCGCCCGCATCGTTTTCTCCTGGAGCGCCACCGGCTCGCGGCTCAGTGCTTCCGCGTATTTCTTCAGAAAAAATTCCAGCAAACACGGGATGTCTTCCTGGCGATGCCGAAGTGGAGGAACCCGCAAGCAGATCCCGTTGAGGTGATAAAACAAGTCTTCCCGGAAACGTTCCTGGCGAATTTCGGCTTCAAGGTTGCGGCTGTTCGAGGAGATCATCCGCGCCCCGAGGCGCTGCGCCCGGCCCTGGCCGTTGGCGTCGACCAGCACCTTCAGGAGCGCGTTCTGGCACGCCACGCTCAGTTCGGCGACCTCGTCGAGGAATACCGTTGTCGACAGCCCCGATCTCTCGCGCTCGGCCTGCGCCCGATCCTCGAAAAGTTCCCGGAAGAAATGCGCGTCGCGTTCCGAACAGCGCACCACGAGAAATGGCGCGTCGCCTCCGCCGTATTGCTGATGAATCCGGCGCGCAATCGTTTCCTTCCCGCTCCCCTTTTCTCCGATGAGCAACACCGGCAGTTCCGCGTGGGCAATATCGCTGATCGCCCGCTCCAGTTCATGCATGGTCGGGCTGCGGGACGGAACAAGGTTCCCGTTCGCCGGTTGCGGCGTCGGAGGCCATGGGGTGGAAGCGAGCATATCTTCGTCTCTCACGTGTGTTCGCGCTTGCGCCTGCATCAAACTTGCACGAAGACTGCCATCGCCCGCTCTACCACCGTCACGGGGGTTTTAGGCTTACTCTTTCAACCAGTTGGGTTGCAGTTGCGCAAGAATTCAGGCTTCGTCTCGATGGTGCGCAGAATCCCAGTCCAATTCAGCAAAGTGGCAATCGTTTTCCTCTCTTTGCCACATCCTCTCGACTTCCACATGCAAGGAACCGAACCGGTAGCCTGCGCGATTCCGGAGAGGAACAGCCCGAAACCCTCTGGTTCTCCGTGCCTTAGTGACTCGACCGCCTTCGCGCCATCCCCCCGCCGACCGTCGGCCTCTTTGCCAGTCCATTTCACCGCTCCTGGCTGGTGGATTGCTGGATGCCTCTTGGCAGCCATATACACATGACACGGGAGATATCGTGAGTTTTTCTCCGAGGCAGCCGGCTGCAATTCCGGAGCGAACCGCTGCCCTGTCCGCACCCCGATGGGTACCGCTGGTTCTTCTGGCGATTGTCGTTGGGGCGCTCTATGCCGGAATTTTCGGCCGCTTATTCGAAGATTGGTTGCACGATCCCGATTATTCCCACGGCATTCTGGTTCCGCTGTTCTCCGGCTTTCTCGTCTGGCGCATGCGTCACCGGCTCGCCCGGCTGCCAACGCAGCCCAGCTGGTGGGGACTTGCCGGAATCGTCGGCGCGCTCACGGTGCTCGTCGTCGGGAAACTCGGCGCCGAGCTGTTCCTCACTCGCTCGTCCTTCATCCTGTTGCTGGGCGGCATCGTGCTCTATTTTTTGGGCTGGCGCTGGTTGCGCGCCCTGCTCTTTCCCCTGCTTTTCCTGTTTTTGATGATCCCGATCCCGGCCCTTCTCTTTGACCAGATCAGCCTTCCCTTGCAGTTTTTCGCCTCACACGTTGCCAGTTCACTCCTCACCCTGGCCGGGGTTCCCGTTCTCCGGGCGGGAAACATCATTCGCCTGCCGACGATGACGCTCGAGGTCGCCCAGGCCTGTAGTGGTATTCGTTCCCTTATATCCCTGATCGCTTTGGCCATTATTTACGGCTATTTTCTGGAATCCTCGCTCTGGCGCCGCGTGGTGCTCGTAGCGGCGGCGGTGCCGATTGCGGTGCTCGCAAACGCCGGGCGAATCATGGGGACCGGCATGCTCGTCGAGTATTGGAGTCCGGAATGGGCCACGGGATTTTTTCACGCTTTCTCCGGCTGGTTGGTTTTTGTCGTGGCCCTTTTCCTTTTGTTCGGCTTCCACAGTCTTCTCCGCCTGCCGGGTTCCAGGGCTTCCCATGCCTGAGAGCCGGTTCAGTTCGGGAGCCCGTTTCTGGCTTCGTTTCTGGCTTACCGTGATCCTTCTGGTGACCTGCGGCGTCTTCCTGCAGTTCCGGGCCGCGGGCGAGGACCCACGCGCGCGTTTGCCGCTGCAGAACTTTCCTGACCAAATTCATGGATGGCAAGGGAGCCCGGTGCCGATCGCCCCGGCCATTCGCGCCGTTCTCGGGCCGGGAGAATTTCTCGAACGCTTTTATCATGGGAGCGGCGGAGTTCCTCCCGTCGATCTCTTCCTCGCCTACTTCCCCAGCCAGCGAACCGGAGATACCATGCACTCCCCGAAAAACTGCCTGCCGGGAGGCGGTTGGGTCCCGATCGCATCCGGCCAGATTCCACTCACCGGCCCCAAGGGAAAGCAGTTCCGGGTGAACCGCTACTTGATTGCCAAGGGCCTGGACCGAATGCTCGTTATCTACTGGTTCGAGGAGCAAGGCAGGCCGGTAGCCAGCGAATACTGGGCCAAGATTTATCTGGTCAGCGATTCCATTCGTGAAAATCGCAGCGATGGGGCACTGATTCGCATTGCCACTCCCCTGGCTGCCGGAGAGCTTCCCGCGGTCGCGGAAAAGAGAGCCGTCCGCTTTGCCAAAGGCATCCTGCCACTGTTGCCTGCCTACATCCCTCATTAGCCGGCGCTCGCCAGACAGTCGCGATTCCCCCAGGAAACGAAAAAAGGCCGCACCGTCCGTGCATCAGGCAAATGGCCTTGATTGACGAAGCCAAGAACACAAAGTGGAAACACTTTTCCGTTTTCTGCCGAAACGGTTGCAAGCGGCGTCGCTCGGCAGAATGTAGGCAACCTCTAACACCCGCTTCCCCTTGCGCCCCGATTTCGTTGCCGGTCTGGTTCCTGGAACGCCAATTGCTCATCTGAATCGGCGGTTCCAGCCTCGATGCATTCCGGCAGCTTCGGCCGGTAGACGCAGCGGGCGGAGGAATCCGCAGTAAGTAGTGGCAAGTCAGTAAGTAGTGGCAAGTAACGAACAGGAGTTTTCGAATGCTACGCGGGATTCCTTTGCATACAAGAGATCGCCTGGCGCCCCTGGCCCTGATTGCGCTGGCCCTGGGCGTCGGTTGCTCTCGCAACCCCGTCCAGAGGCGTGATAGCTACTTCCAAAAAGGCAAGTCCTATTTTCAGCAGAAGAAGTACGCCGACGCGGCGATCGAATTTCAGAATGCTGTCAAGATCGATCCCCATTTCGCGCAGGGCTATTACTATCTCGGGCTAACGCAGAAAGAGCACGGGAACCTTGAAGCCGCTTTTCAGGCCTTTAGCAAGGAAAGGGAGGTCGCCCCGAAGCAAACTCCCGGCGCGATCGAACTGGCCAACCTATACCTCCTGGCGAACCAGCCCGAGCAGGCCCGGCAGATCGCCGGCGACGTCCTTGCGCGCGAGCCAGGAAACTTTTCCGCGCGTTTGATTCTGGCGCAGAGCTACTTAGGGCAGAAGAACTACAGCCAGGCGTTGAAGGAATTCGACAAACTCAAGGTCATGCAGCCCAAAAATGCTCCGACATACCTTTCGATCGCCATCGCTCAACTGGGCAACGGGGATGCAAAAGGCGCCGAGGCGAATTTCAAGAAGGCCATTGAATTGAGTCCCGCTTCTTCCGAAGGGTATCGAGATCTGGCGAATCTGTACCAGAAAACGGGACGCCCGGAATTGGCCGTACAGACCCTCGAACAGGGGCTAAAAGCGACTGGCAATGCGGAGGATATGTATTTCGCCCTGGCCGACCTCTACTTTCGCTGGGGGCGCATGTCCGATGCGCAAGCCGCCATGGCGTCCTTCAAGAAGGCCTCGAAACCCACTGGCGCTTTGTACTCGCAGGTCGGCGATTTCTGGCTCGCGCACAACGAATTGAAACCCGCCATCGACGAATACAAGGCCGCTTACGCCCTAGCTCCCTCTCTCCTGCTCGAAAAGAAATTCGTCAGCGCATACATCAGCCTGAACAACGTGACCGAAGCCGAGCGTTGGAACCAGCAAATCCTGAAGGCCGACCCGAAAGATCCGCAAGGCTTCATGTTCTCCGGCGCCATCGCCGAGCTTCGGGGAGAAAACGCCACCGCGACAGCCCGCCTGAAGAAAGTGCTCGACAATGATCCCAATTCCGTTTTTGCCCACTATTATCTGGGCATGGCTTACATGGCAGTGGATAAAAACGACCAGGCCAAATCCGAGTTTTTCGCCTGTCTGAAGACCGACCCCACATTTTCCTTCGCTTTCCTCCAGCTGGCCAAACTCAGTCTGCGCGAAAAGAAGGCGCAAGACGCAGCCCAGTACGCCCAAGAGGCTATCCAACTGGATCCTGCCATGCTCGACGGATATCTGACGGCCTCCGATGCCGCTGTGGTGAGCGGCGATACCGCGAAAGCGGAAAAGCTGCTTCAGTTCGCCCGTCGAATGGCCCCCTCTTCACCGGCCGTGATCGTCAGGCAGGCGCTCCTCGACGGTCTCCGCAAAAACTATTCCCAGGCCGAGCGCGAATACCAGGCCGCGCTTGGCCAAGTCAAAGACCCGACTCCGATCCTCGCCGGATTGGCCCAGATTTACGTCGAGCAGAAACAGACGCAAAAAGCGATTCAGCAGGTCAGCTCCTATGCCAGCGGCCCCGAAGCAAACTCGGGCCTGTTCGTTCTCCTGGCGCAGTTACACATCCTCCAAAACGACCTGGGGGCGGCTAGCCAAGACTGCCAACAAGCCTTAAAGCTGAACGGACAAAACGCCACGGCATATTTCTACCTCGGCCACATCGCCCAGTTGCAAGGCAACGACAGCGCCGCGATCGGAAACTACGTTCGCGCGGGAGAGCTCAACACGAGCGAATCCCTGCCTTTTTTGATGGCTGGCGAACTTTCCGAGAAACTCAAGAATTGGGCGGATGCGGAAACCTACTATCAAAACGCCCTCCAGTCCTCACCCGGGATCGCCCTGGCGCAGGCCGGGCTTGCCCGCGCGATGATCGAGCTTGGCAAGGATTCCAACGTGGCGCTCGGTCTGGCTCAGCAAGCGCGCTCTTCGGCCCCCGACGATCCAACCGTGGCCGACGACCTCGCCTGGGTCTATGTGAAAAAAGGGCTGCCCCAGATGGCCATTCCCCTCCTCCGCCAAGCTGTGGACAAAATGCCGCGAGATGCCAGCTTCCGCTTCCATCTGGGCATGGCCTACTCGGCCGCGGGAAACAAAACTGCCGCTCGCCTGGCCCTCCTCAATGCCCGCAGGCTGGGATTGACGGAGAACGAAGCCCGGCAAGCGGACCAGACCCTGGTCTCGCTTGCGATTCCTCCGAAAAGCCGATGACTCACTGAAGCTGTGCTTTGCAGCCGGTGGGTGCAATCGTTGCAAAGCCTTGCATTTATCCGTTCACTCACTTTCGTGCTACCTCGTCAACTCTCTTATTCTCAAGCGGCTACAAGTAGGCTCATCGCATTGTTTTGGCCCCTGGATTGCCCATACAAGAGTGACTTCGTGTTTGCGTGGGGAGGCGTCCATGTCCAAGATCATGCGTTTGGGATTGGTTCTGGGGTTCATGATGTTTGTCTTTGCGCCGGGCGCGCACGCTCAGAATATGGGCATCTGCGCGGGCTGGGTTCCACTCAGCGACTGCGGGAGTTCACCTTCGCTGGATATCGGACTGACGGGCGACACAAATCCAACGTTCACTGTCGCGTTGAACGGCACAGGATCGAGCGATAGCACTGAGCTGGTGGTTCTGGTCCCAACCGCTAGCGGGGTCACTAACCTGACGTTCCAGGCGACGTTTCAGGCATATGACAGCAGTGGGAATACCGTTGGTACGCCGATAACCGTCAACGCCACGGCTGCTCCCGGGACTTTCACGTCGGGTTATCTGCTGAGCAGTTTTTTGGGCAGCTCCGTTAACGGGGTCGCGAGCGGGCAAGATTACCATTTCAACTCGATCAATGGAGTGGAAGGGTTGAGTGGCAATACCGGGTTTACCGCCTACCTGCTAAGCACGAATATCGCGTTAACCGGTCAATCCAGCAACGGGGGATATGTGTCCGTCGCGTTCTCGAGCTTTTCCGGGGGTTCTTCCGGCTTCCCGGTCGGAACTGTTTTCCTGGCCCTCGGCAATAGCAGCACTGGGGAGATCATCTACAACACTCCTCTGACTCAGGGTTTGGAAACAACGGTTCCCGAGCCGATGAGCCTCACTCTGTTCGGCACGGGATTGCTCGGCCTCGCCGGTATAGTTCGGCGGCGGTTGGGCAAACAGAGTACCGACGATGACCCTGAGGAAGGAAATCCCGAGGGGTCGGAGTCCTGAGAATTCCAGGCTTTCGCGCGATTCGGGACGGGCGGAGGGTCGAGCCGGTCCCGAACTTGCGTATGCAGGCAAAACCTGACGTCTGAACCTGTTCGGAGGCGAAGCAGTGCTGGCTGAAATTCCCGTCCGTACTCCACGTGACTCCACTCTCCCGCTCATCGATACGGACATCGCCCGCGTCCCGCAGACAACTCCGCCGCTCGACGCCCTCAGCGTGGACGTCGAAGATTACTACCACGTTGAAGCGTTTCGCGACCGGATCCCGCCGCACACTTGGCCGCTCTACCCATCCCGAGTCATCGACAACACACGCCGAGTTCTGGAGCTTTTCAGTCGCCGTCAGGCTCGGGCCACGTTTTTCGTTCTCGGGTGGGTTGCCGAGCGTCACCCGGGGATTGTCCGCGAGATTCTCTCCGGCGGTCATGAAGTCGGCTGTCACAGTTATGGCCACAACTGCCTGTGGCGACTCTCTCCTGAAGAATTTCGCGCCGACACGCGCCGCGCCCGTCAGGCCATCGAAGACGCAGGCGGGCGGGCCGTTCTCGGCTATCGCGCCCCCAGCTTCTCGGTCGTCGAACGTACCCTTTGGGCGGTCCCTATCCTCGCCGAGGAAGGCTTCCTTTACGATTCGAGCGTTTTCCCGATTCATCACGACGTCTATGGCTTCCCGCAGGCGCCTCGATTTCCTTTCCGCTGGGCCACCCGTCAAGGCCATCGCCTCTACGAAATTCCGCCAACCACTCTGCGCTGCGCCGGATGGAATTTTCCCGCCGCCGGCGGCGCCTATCTGCGTATCCTCCCCGAGTGGTACACGCGATGGGCGGTTCGCAGGGCGCGCCGCCAGGCTCAATCCTTGGTCCTCTATTTCCATCCCTGGGAAATTGACCCCCGACAGCCGCGCCTGACGGGAAGCTTCCGGTCTCGGTTTCGGCATTATTCCGGGCTCAGCCGGATGTACGGAAAACTGGGCCGGATCCTGGCCGCTGGCCATTTCGTCCCCTTGATGGATTACCTGAACGCACTGGCAGGCGGGCTTGCTCAGCGATCGCCCGGGCTTGCGGAGATGCGTTCTGGCGCCGTTTCGGCGATTGGGTGAGACTCGCGTCGTGTCGCGCCGGCTCGCTCCCGATAAAAGCCCATCCTGTATAACCGATTTCGTCCGAGCACCCTTCAGGCGCTCATCAAAGCAAACCTAGAACTCCGGGAAACAAAATAATTCCCGCCATAGTAGTACGAGAAATGTAACTTCAATCTGCAATACTTTTCTCAATTCATGTGCATGGTTGGATGAACCGGCGGAGATTCAATACGGTAATTATCTGAGCCATCAAGAGATAGCGGCCGCGACGCTCTCGCCTACTATTGGTCCCGAAATTGCCCGTGATGCAAATGGTTCTAGTATCTGTTCTGGGGGAGACGCATAGTAGTTCTATTATTTACGTCTGTCCTCCGAACTATAAGTCAGTAAGACTGAACGAGTAGCCATTGCCGACGGCACTCCAATAAAGCAGATACCGGCGACAACACAACATGCATAGATACACTGGCTTGTGCAAGAAACAGAAACCGGCACGTGGAACATTCTTTCTGAGGAGGAAAGGAGACGGGGTCTTTTTCACCCGATGAACGACAGGGCATGAGAATTATTGCTGCCACAATCTATTTTGGCAGGTTTCCTGTTTCTTGTGTTCCTGTGCGGGAGAAGGACGACTCCGCATCCCTCGGACAATATGAACACCGTAGTTCAAGATCGAGTCAATGACATGAAATTTGATCTCGACGAGATACGCGCGGTCTTCTTTCGCTGCAACGAGTGCCGGACGGCGGTGAGTTTTCCTCGGATTCGCTGGGCTCGGTTACCGGAACGCTGCCCAAACTGCGGGGCGCCCTGGATGCAAGAACCTTCGGTGGCATTGGCGTTTTCCGAGGATGCCGTCATTCGAGCCTTTCAGGCGGCGAACGCGTTCCGGGAGGCACTGCAGACGCTGGTGACTGTATCTCGTTCGGCCGGATTCACAGTCGGAATGGAAGCCGAGGAACGATCCGGACGCGGGAACAAGACCGTGGATGCAACATCCACCGAAACGCCGAGAACACTGCACAACAGCAAACAAGCGACGGCCGGCTAATTCTCTTCGTAGAGATCCAGGACTACGCCATGAGGCATGGTCCGGAACAACTCACGATTCGCGCCATCATCGCTGCCTGTCCGCACAAGCCCGCTGCCCGGCCCTGCGGGCGATGAAACCGCGGGCTTCTATATTTACGACAAAGCACATATTCACTACTTGGGCACTCTTGACAAAGATTGCCATTGCAGGTAAACCGGTTGTCACTTACTGCTTCCGGCGTCTTCTAGTTATTAGTTATACGTGGGGACACACAATGCGCGCACATGCCCAGGACCGCTCTCTTCGATTGGTATCTGCCGTTTTGGATGAGAGCCAGCACCCCTTGCTGCTGGCGGACCGATCGGGGCGGGTCCTGTATGCGAATGCGTTGGCTTGCGAAAGGCTCGGTTTCTTGGGTACCTGGAGCATGGCGGCATCCGTGATCGAGCACGAGGTCCTGGGGCCAAACCTGGACGGTGTTTTACTCGGGCTGGAAAGTGGCGACAGCCACGTGGAGTTGGCTCTCCAGCATGAAGGCAGCGGCGTGCATGCCATTGTACGATGGCTCCCCACATCCGATTGGCTGTTACTTCGCCTGATCACGGATGGAAAGCGGGAGGCAACGGAAGCCGCAACGCACGCAAGCCTGCCGGATGAGGCGCGGGGCGGCGCTGCTCGGCAGGAATACCCCGACGATGCCGCGACGCTCGGCAAGGCCGTAACGGAAGGAAGCGACACCATCTGTGAATCGCTGGGGGACGGCCTGTACTTCCTCGCGTCCACTCCCGAGATGAAAAAGATCCGGAAACAGACTTTCCAGATCGCTTCCGCCAATGTACCCGTACTGATCTCGGGAGAGAGCGGCTCCGGAAAGGAAGTCATCGCGCGGATGATCCACAATCACGGCCGGGACGGCAACGAACCATTCGTCAAGGTGAACTGCGCGGCACTGCCCACGGAACTGCTCGAATCGGAACTTTTTGGATATGAACAGGGAGCTTTTACCGGGGCCGTGCGGGCCAAGCCGGGCAAGTTTGAGCTGGCGAATCATGGAACCATCTTTCTGGACGAAATCGCCGAAATGAGCACGCACCTGCAAAGCAAGCTGCTTCACGTTCTGCAGGACGGGCGATTCTCGAGGCTGGGATCGCGGAACATGGTCCAAGTCCATCTGCGCGTGATCGCCGCGACGAACGTGGACGTGCAGCTGGCGATTCAACAGGGCCGCTTTCGTGAAGACCTGTATTACCGCCTGAACGTTGTTCCGTGTCATTTGCCGCCGCTGCGTGAGCGTGTCGCCGAAATTCCGATTCTCTTTCATTTGTTCTTCGAGCGATATTGCCGGGAGTTCGGGAAGGTTTTGCCCCCGCCCGGCTCCGCCCTGATGGAAGCGGCCCAGCAGCATTCCTGGCCAGGCAACGTGCGCGAGCTGGAAAACTTCGTCAAGCGATATGTCATTCTCTCGGATGAGGAAGAGAGTCTGCAGGAACTGCTGGACATGAACGCCTCGCGGACATTGCAACTCGAGACAAACGGCAACGGCAACGGCAACGGACATAAGCCGCAGACGCTCAAGACCCTGGTGCGGGACTTGAAGGACGAAGCCGAAATGCAAGCCATTGCCGACGTACTGAGACAAACGAACTGGCGCCGCAAGGAAGCCGCCAACCTTCTGGGCATCAGCTACAAAGCGCTGCTGTACAAAATGCGCCAGTTCGGGTTCAGCCCCTCAAAATCGAATGGACATTTCGGCCACGAAAAAGTGATTTGAAATCGCAACAATTTCCCTCGGACAAATGGCCTTCTTCCCAAAACAGGAAGGGGCAGCCATCCACGCCATTTCCCGGCAGGTGAATTCTTCTCCCCCCTTACCCCTGGCTCCGGACGTCGTCTCCACTAAGTACTAGAACTTATACTGGATTTGCCCTTCGAGCGGAGAACTATCCGTGCGCAAATGTGCAATCCCCTTCCACGAAGTATGGCGCATCAGTTGCGTCATTTTACGGACCGATTGTCTTTCTTGGACCGTGCTCTGGAAATGTCTTTACTTTCCGGCACTTAACCGGCCTGTTCGGTAGACAAGTCGAAAGTTTCGACTGCCAGAAGTTCACAGACGAATGGTCAGCAGCGTGCAACTCCTTGCAATAACTCTCTGCGGGAGAAGCGAGATAACCACAATGAATGCCCTTTCCAACTTCAACTTCTCTGAAGATTTCACTTTGCCCTCCGAGGATGTTATTTACGGCACCTCTCATGCCATGCAGGTCGTCCGGCACAAGATCGACAAGGCAGCCAGCGCCAACGTAGCCGTCCTGCTCGAAGGCGAAAGCGGGACGGGCAAGGACATCCTGGGACGTGTCATTCACTCACATTCTGTTTGGTGCGACGGTCCATTCGTCAAGTTGAGCTGTCCGGCGATTCCGGGAACCCTACTGGAGAGCGAGCTCTTCGGCTATGAAAAGGGGGCATTTACCGGAGCCTACGGGGCCAAGCCCGGGCGGGTCGAAATGGCCAACCGGGGAACGCTCTTCCTCGACGAGATCGGAGAGATGGACCTCCTGCTCCAGGCCAAGCTGCTCCAACTCCTGCAAGACGGGCGTTACTGCCGGATCGGGGCGCAACAGGACCGGCGGATCGACGTTCGAGTCATCTGCGCTACGAATCGTAATCTGGCCGAGGAGATTGAGGCCGGTAATTTCCGGGAGGATCTCTTCTACCGGATCAACGTGCTCAATATCCACCTGCCTCCCCTGAGGGAACGGATGGAGGACCTGGAAATCCTGGCGGATTATCTCCTGCATTCCTGCCGCGAGATGTACCGTACCGCC
>Ga0307373_10000912_pt1 | contig 56394 bp, 51 predicted proteins | sample OX2MG_FD_202534 | JGI IMG/M metagenome (GOLD analysis project Ga0307373, IMG submission 202534) | Soil microbial communities from Risofladan, Vaasa, Finland - OX-2 | ecosystem: Environmental > Terrestrial > Soil > Coastal area > Acid sulfate soil | place: Finland: Risofladan, Vaasa | collected... | reverse complement strand
CTAAGCGGACGATGACGTGAAGATTTGCTCCAGGAGGTCAGGAATTTCGAACACGGCGCGGTTTTGGAGGGCGGCGGCATTAGCCTTGTAGCGCGCCAGAGCGATTGGGTCGATCAGCTGGGCCACGGCGGCGGCGACGTGGCGAAAATTACGGAGCACAACGCCGACCTGCTTTTCGAGGATCCATTTGGCGTTGTAGCGCTCCTGCGGAAGAGTCCAAGCGTTGCATTCGACGATCACCGGCAATCCCATGGCTACCGCTTCGCTGACGCTGCCAGGGCCCGGCTTGCCGATGAAGAAATCCGCCAACTGCATGTAGTAGTTGACGCGGGTGGTAAAGCCTTCGACGTAGCGGGGGGCGCGCGAATTGCCGGCGCGCAGAGCGGCGGCGAGCTTCTCGTTCTTGCCGCAAACGTAGATCATTTGCACGTCGAGGTTTGATTCTTCGATTTTTTGGGCGATCTGGAGCATGGCGCGCGATCCGTGGCCACCGAAGAGGACTAGCCCCGTGGGTATCTTCGCGTCCAAACCGATTTTTTTGCGCTCGGCGGTGACATTCTCGACCGGGGCTGAGTAGAACTTCGGGTTCAGAATCATCCCGGAGGCACGGAAAATTCGGTCATCTGCGTGGCCCAGCGACTTGGCTTGTTCCACGGCGCGATCACTGCCGCAGACCAAATACTGGAGCTGGCGCTCGATCCAGAAGTGCAGCGGGTAATCGGCCAAGTCGGTTAGCACCGTTACGAAAGGGCGTCCGGAGCGGGCGTGGCCGTAGCTTTCGCAAAGCGCGCGATTGAAGTGGGGCACGAAGGAAACCACCATGTCGGGCTGGGTTTGTTTCCAGTGCGCCTCAAGCATTCGCACGGTTGGGCGGTGATACATACGGATCACGAACTGGAGCACACGCATCAGCTCGGGACTGCCCAAGGTCCAGCCGTTGCGCAGCATGGTGTTGTACATGTCTTGGATGCGAATGCCGGCGTATTTTTTGAGGATATCCAGCTTGTCCAGAAGCTCTTGCAAGTTGGTAAGTTGGACGTCCCAAGGGCGGCCTTGGCGCTGAATGGCCAGTTGAAGGGCGGTAGCGGCAGCGCGGTGGCCGCCGCCAGCGTCAAAAAATATAAATTCGATCTTCCGCGAGGTGTGGCCCCCCATCCGAGGGATTCTGCCATGAGGAGAAAAAACAATTGCTACAGCACTGTTAAAATGCCCGGGAATGTGCTGAATAAGTTAAATAGCTTATATGCAGGCACTTACCAAATGTTCGCGGGGCTGTCACATGTGAGTAATGCTGTGGATTTATTGTGGAAAACATGAAATGTGATATGCACGTCCACTCATACTTTTCCGGGCCATGCACGACACCCGTTGTGGGCGCATTTTGCCGCGAAAGTTATAGCGATCCTGAAGAAGTTCTCGAGACACTGCAGCGGCGCGAGATGAACCTGTTCACGTTGACGGATCACGATTCGATCGAAGGCTCGGAAAAGCTGCGCCGGCATCCACATTTCTTCCTCAGCGAGGAGCTGACGTGCCGCATGCCCAGTGGTACGGAAGTCCATATTGGGGTTTACGACTTCCATGAGCGGCAGCATGTTCAGCTCCAGCAGAGGCGGAATGATTTGCCGGCATTGCTTATGTACCTGACCGAGCGGCAGCTTTTTTTCAGCATCAACCATGTGTTTTCGAGTCTGACGGGGCGGCGCGAGCTGGAAGACTTCGGCTGGTTCGAAGAATATTTTCCGGCGATGGAAACGCGCAACGGCCAGATGTTGGCGAAGGCCAACGCGCAAGCAGCGCGGCTGGCGCGGCGGTGGCGCAAGACCGGGATCGGCGGGAGCGATGGGCACGCGCTGGCGTCCGTGGGCAAGACGTACACGCATGTTGCCGGGGCAGTGACGAAACAGCAGTTTTTTGACGGGCTTCGCGAAGGCCGCGGGCGCGTGCACGGCGAATCGGGCTGCGTCGCTAAGCTGACTCGCGATGTTTTTCTAATCGCTGGGGAAATGATGCGCGAAAAGTGGTGGACCATGCTGTTGGCGCCGCTGGCAGTGGCACTGCCCGTTGCGACGTATTTGAATTACCGCGATGAGGGCGCGTTCCTTCGCCGCTGGTCGGCGGAGGTGATGGACCAGGGCAATCGCGATCGAGTTCGTTGGGCCTCCGTACCGAATCCTGCGGTGGAGGAATGGGCATGACTGTAACCAAGGCAGTCTGGCACCAGATTCAATCGAACGATTACCGGCTGATGCGGCGAGTGCATCGGTGGCGAGCGCCGCGGTGGTTTCGCATCGTGATGATCGTGGCAACGCGCGGAGGTGACGGATGGCTTTGGTACGCGTTCGGGCTGATTCTGTTGCTCGCCGGTGGAGAGCATCGCTTCGCCGCAATCGGGGCGGCCGGTTCCAGCGCCGTGGTGGCGATTCTTATGTTCCGCGCGCTCAAACATACCAGCCGCCGCCAAAGACCGTGCGAAATTGAACCGCACTGCTGGGCCTCGATTCTGCCTCCGGACAAGTACTCGTTCCCCTCTGGCCATGCCATTACGGCATTCGCGGTGGCCGTTTCGGTGGGACTGTTTTATCCATACTTGCAGCCGTGCCTCTTGCTTGCCGCGCTGTTGATCGCCGCGTCGCGAATCGCGCTGGGAATGCATTTCCTGAGCGATGTGCTGGCAGGAATGGCGCTGGGTGTGGCGCTGGGCTTTGCGAGCTTTCACATTTTTGCGGTGATGTAAAGGTTCGGTTCAGAGGTCAAGCGGAAGCGGATCTTTACCTGTGATCAGGCGCGCGGAACGATCGTGCGTGAAGTACATCCAACCCCACTGCATCAGTACGAGCACCCTGTTTTGAAATTCCACGATGTACATCAGGTGCACGAAAAGCCAGATCAGCCACGCGGGCCAGCCCGCAAGGCGTATCCAGTTTAAGTCGGCCACGGCGCTGGCATGTCCAACTGCCGCCAGGCTGCCGTGGTCGTGATAGTGAAACATCGGAGTTTTCTTGCCGCGGGCCCGGTCAACGATGATTCGCGCTGCATAGGCGCCCTGCTGGATGGCTGTCTGCGCCACGCCCGGCAGAGGCTTGCCGCCCTGGTAGCTGAAATTCGCGAGGTCGCCGATGGCAAAAATCTCCGGGTGGCCCGGAACGGTTAGATCGCGCTCGACAGTGATCCGCCCGTCTTTGTCCAGCGGCGCTCCGGATGCTTCGGAGACCGAGCGGGCCAGCGGGGACGCGAGCACGCCGGCGGCCCAGAGTATGGTGCGGGTCGGGATCACCTCCTCGCGACCTCCGGTGCGAATCGTAACGGCTTGTTTTTCGATTTTAGTTACGATGGCACCGGTGCGAACGGAAACGCGGAGGCGCTCGAGCATCCTGTGCGCGGCGTGCTGGAGCTTTGGCGGATAGGACGGCAGGATCGCGTCTGTGGCTTCCACCAAGTTGATCCGTGCACAGGAGGTGTCGATCGACCGAAAATCGCGACGCAGGGTGTCACCGGCGATCTCGCCGAGCGCGCCAGCGAGCTCGACGCCTGTGGGTCCCGCGCCGACAATCACGAACGTCAGCCACGCGAATCTTTGTTGGGGGTCGGCTTCGCGTTCAGCCGCTTCGAAGGCGAGCAGAATCCTGCGGCGTATGTCGGTGGCGTCCTCAATCGTCTTTAGGCCGGGAGCGAATTGCGCCCAGTCGTTATGTCCAAAGTACTGATGGCTCGAACCAGTGGCCAGGATGAGCGTGTCGTATTCCACTGCTCCGTCGTTTAGAACGACAAGGCGGTTTTTCACGTCAATCCTGACAGCTTCAGCCAGGAGAACACGCACATTGGGGTAGCGGTTGAGAATATTGCGAAGCGGCGAGGCGATGTTCGCCGGGGAAAGGGCGCCGGTCGCTACCTGATACAGCAGCGGCTGAAAGAGGTGATAGTTGTGGCGATCAAGGAGGGTGACATCCGCGCCAGCGCGCGCCAATCTCAAGGCCGCGCTCAGGCCGCCAAAGCCGCCGCCGATGATAACCACCCGATGTCGTCCGTCGATCACAGGCATCCAGAAACTTCAGGACAAAGCTACCACGCAAGCGCAATTCGATTAGATGTGTGATGCGAGCGAAGGATTTGAGAATTGTCTGGGGGAAGCTGGCAGCGTGCGGCGGTTTCAGACTCCTTGTGGCTCGTGGGCGGCTGCTTCGGCCATCTGACGCCACTCGATAAGCTGGCCGGCTGCGCCGATGTCGTCCAAAACTTTGGGATCGATTTCCTGATGGACCAATTGGGCGTCGCCGACTTCACCGCTTACCTCGTGGGCCAGCAGGTTGGACAAGTAGACGACGGTGATCATGTCCATCCTGTGCTGCGGAACGCGCTGCGGATGATGGTGATGGGCCACCGCTTCAACGACGGGATACGGAAGCCCCCAAAGGCTGAGCAGATAAGCGCCCACCTCGGCGTGAGAAACGCCGATCAATTCTTCCTCGACTGCGAAAAGCGGCCTTCCTTCCTCGCGCGCGCCTGCTACCGCACGGGCGAAATGGTCCGGCGCCCTTTCGGCCATGACCAACTTGCCGACATCGTGGAGCAGCGCAGCGGACACCACGGCTCCGGGCAGCTTTTTTTTCGCCGGGAAATGGGCGGCGACTCTAGCGACTAGCTGCGAGTGGGAATGAAGCTCTTCGATTGAAAATCCGGGAATCGTACGTTTGGGCTGAAACATTCGAAAGGCTTCGACCGAAACCACCAAATTCTGGAGGATATTGATCCCCAGATAGCTGACCGCCATTTTGATGTAGGAGATCTCTCGGGTGAGGCCGAAGAACGCGGAATTGACGAGTTGAAGGATTTTTGCGGAAATTGCCACGTCCTTTTCGACGATTCGGACCACGCGCTCGATGGAGGTCTCTGGATCAGCGAGGGCCTTGCGGAGTTCCATGTAGGTGCGGGGGATCGAGGGCAAGTCCTGCATTGCGCCGACCAGGCTCGTCATCATTTTGCTGTTGAGCACTTCCACCAGACTGGTGGCCCGGTCAATAGCAGAGCGAAGCGTGTCTGGATCGCAGGGCTTCAGCAAAAACTGATGGGCGACGGGAACGGCGCGCAGCGAGGCCTCCATTTCCGTGAAGCCGGAGAGAACGATTCGCAGAATGCTGGGGTACTGCTGACGAATCGTTTCGAGAAGGGAGGCGCCGTCCATGCCGGGCATGCGCATGTCTGAGACAACAACGTCGAATGGCGCAGCCGCGAGCATAGTCAACGCCGCTTCGCCGCCGGAGGCGAAGGCGACTTCCCATTCGTAGCGTTGCGCGCAGGGAGCGTTGCAGACCTTCGCGCATTTTCGGGTCGTTATCCACGAAGAGTATCCGCTTCATGTTGCGATCACCTCGTTTTGCTCCGGATTCCGGCCAGCAGAACCCGGCATGCTGCCGCTGGATGCAGCAGAGCACGATTCGTTCCAGAGCGGCGGGATTCCACCCGCTCGTTCAAGCGATGGCGCTGCACCCGATGTTCCGTGCTGGCGCCGTGAGCTGCCGGACGCGACGAGTCGAATTATTAGAAACATGTAACGCAAAGTGCAGAGACTCTCGGGCGTGCGATCATTCGATAGACTTAGTAACGGACAATCGACTGAGTGGTTGAGAAGCTTTAGAGCGGGGGCCGTAACGGATGCTTAGATCGGCGGAATCATGGAAACGTTCCAGCCGCCGCCGAGGGCTTTGATCAGGAGCACGCTGGCCGCCATGCGGCGCGTGGCGATATCGACGGCGGTGCGTTGGTCAGACAGCGCGGCACTTTCGGCGGTGGTGACTTCCAGATAATTGGTGACGCCACCTTTGTAACGCGTGGTGGAAATTTGCAGGGAGTGGTTTGCGGCGGCGACGGCTGCGCCCTCGATTTTCGCTTCGTTCTGCAGGATGCGCAGAGCCGCCAAGTTATCTTCCACTTCCTGGAAGGCGACCAGCGTGGTCTGCCTGTATACGTCGACGGACTGGTTGTACGCCGCTTGAGCTTGCTGGCTGATGCCGCGACGCAGACCGCCGTCGAAAACGACTTGGGCGGCGGAACCGGCCAGCGACCAAAAACCGCTGGGGCCTGACAGAAGGTTCGTGATGGTGCTGCTTTCGAATCCGCCAACGCCACTGAGCAAGAGGTTTGGGAAGTAAGCGGCGCGGGCGACGCCGATCCGTGCGTTCGATTCTTCCACGCGCCTTTCAGCGGCGGCAATATCCGGGCGGCGCTCGAGCAACTGCGAGGGCAATCCGACGGGAACGGTGGGAGGTCCCACGGCAAGCGGAAGCGGCTGCAAACTGAATTCCGCCGAAGGCTTTCCCACTAGCACGGCGATGGCGTGTTCGTAAGCCGCGCGCTGCACGCCTACATCGACAGCCTCGGCGCGCGTGGTTTCCAGCTGCGTTTGGGCCTGCGCCACATCTAGTTCCGAGGACAGTCCGCCTTGATAACGGTTTTGCGTGAGTTGCAGGGCTTTCTGGTAGGAAACCACCGTGGAATTCAGAAGGTGCTCCTGAGAATCGAGGCCTCGCAATTCAAAATAATCGAGCGCCAGTTCGGCGTGGAGGCTCAAGTCAACGCTGGCTAAATCGGCGGCGCTTGCTTGCGCCTCCGAGCGGGCCGCTTCCACGCTGCGCCGCACGCGCCCCCATACGTCTGGTTCGTAGGAAACATCGACGGGCAGCTGAACGTCGCTGTATTGAGTTGCGGAACTGGCCCCGAAAAGAGCGCGATTCTGGGACTGGCGGTTCTCCGAGCCGGAGATTCCTGCGGAGATGTAAGGAAAATAGCTGGAGCGGACAACGCCGACCGCGGCGCGCGCTTGCAAAAACTGCTGTTGCGCTGCCTTGAGAGTTTGATCGGAAACGGTTACTTGTTGCTCAAGCGAATTTAGCTGCGAGTCGCCATAAACTTCCCACCAGCTTCCTTTAGGAGCCGCGGCGCTGGGCTGGGCGAGCATCCACCCTTTCGCTTCTTTGTACGTGGTGGGAGTCTGGGCTGTTGGCCGGACGTATTTGGGTCCGACCGTGCAACCGCCGAGCAAAAGAGCGGCCGATAGCAAACCCAGATGTTTGGGAAGCCTCTTGCGTACGTTCATGCGTGTGTAAACACGGGACTGAAGTACCGGTGCGAACCGAGGCCCGCGAGTAAAATGCTCCATTTCATTTTCACTGCGCGCCACCGGATGGATTGCCGCCGACCTCATCGCTGTCGCTGACGACGCGCACCAGCTCACCGGAAACCAGCGAATCGGGCGGGTTGATGATTACGGAATCGGTGGGATCGAGTCCGGCTACGACCTCCACTTCGTTGCCAAAGTCGCGGCCGATGGTGATGGTTTTCAGCACCGCATGCCCGTTCTCGAGCACGCCAGCCTGCATTCCGTGGGAACGGAAGATCAGCGCACTGACCGGCAGTATCAGAGCGCGAGTGGCATTGGGAAGCTGGAAATGGACTTCGGCATAGGCGCCGGGCAAGAGTTCTCGCGCGCGGTTATCAACATCCACTTCCACAAGAAGAGTGCGTGACGCGGCGTCGATTGAATCCGAGGTGCGCACCAGCGTGCCTTTGAAACTGCGCCCGGGGAACTCCGGCAGCGTGATAGTGGCCGGCAAGCCGGGGCGCGTAGCGCCCGAATACTGCTGCGGGACGTTGACGTACACGCGCAATTTGCTGATGGCGGAAATATGGAACAGCTCGGTGGCTGGGCTTCCGGCGCCGGAATTAATCAGGTGACCGACATCGGTATTGCGGGCGGTAATCACGCCATCGAACGGCGCGTACACTTTTTCGAAGGATTGCAGTTCTTGTAGGCGCTTGACGTTGGCTTCGGCCGAAGCCACTGTGGCCTTTTTGGCCTGGAAGTCTCCGACGGCGTTGTCCACATCCTGCTTGGCCACCGAGCCGCTGTTCAACAGGTTTTGGTAGCGCTCGGCAGTTGTTTGCGACAGGGCGAAATTTGCCTTGGCGGTATTCAAATCGGCGCGAGCCTGGTCGAGTTGCTGATCGACTTCCGGACTTTCGATGACGGCGAGCAACTCGCCCTGCTTCACGCGCGATCCGATGTCGTGATACCAAGCCTTCAAATATCCATTGGTGCGGGCATAAATCGGCGAGTCAGCGAACGCCTGCATATTCCCGGGCAACACGATTTCGGTGCGAGGGTCACCGAGCTTGGGGCGAATCACAGCCACCGTGGGGATGGCGAGTTCGCGGGTTTCTGTCTTCAGCGCGGCGCGGGCTTTGAATCGCGGAACCACTCCGGCGATGACCACGACGGCTACGACGAGCAGAATCACGATGGCAATCCAAACGCCGCGGCCAGATTCGCGGCACCTCGGTCGAGACGGCTCGCGTTGCGGCCGATATGGTACAGCCCTACGGCTGCTGATCACGAATTCCCTTTCCCAATCACGCTAAATAGATAGATGTTAAAGACGGCACGCCAGTTTCATGCCTCGTGGTTTCATGCCTCATGGCGCCGCACCGAAGATTCGGCGTTTTTGCCGCCGTGAACGATGCTGAAGAATACCGGGACGAAAAATAGCGTGGCTACGGTGGCGAAGATCAGGCCGCCGACGACGGCACGGCCGAGCGGAGCGTTCTGCTCGCCGCCTTCGCCAAGCCCGAGCGCCATGGGCAACATGCCAATAATCATGGCCAGGGCCGTCATCAGCACGGGGCGGAAACGAGTGAATCCCGCCTCCAGTCCTGCTTCGGCAGCCGTCTTGCCAGCGGAAAGGCGTTCACGCGAAAAGCTGACCACCAGAATGCTGTTGGCCGTGCCCACGCCCATGCACATAATTGCACCGGTAAGAGCCGGAACGCTGATGGTGGTGTGGGTGACAAACAAGCACCAGACAATTCCCGCCAGGGCCGCTGGCAAGGCCATCAGGATCACGAATGGATCGAGCCACGACTGGAAGTTGACGACGATCAGCAAGTAGACCAGGATGATTGAAAATCCCAGGCCTCCAAGCAGCCCGGTGAATGAGGAGCGCATGGTTTGAATCTGGCCGAGAATGTGGATTTGCGAGCCGCGGGGCAGATCCTTCTTGCTGCGGTTGACGATCGATTCGATATCGCTGGCGACGCCGCCGAGATCGCGGCCGTCGACGGAGCCGTAGATGTCGATGACCGGCTCCACATCGTAATGGGACACCACCGCCATTTCCGATCCGCGGCTGAAGGATGCGAGGTCGCTGAGAATTTCGGGCTGGCTGCCGCTCGCGCCGCTGATGGGAATGTTCTCGATCTTCTGCAGCGAATCATTACGGTATTCGGGAGTTTGCACGGCGATGTCGTAGCTGACGCCGTTTTGCGGATCGAGCCAGTAAGTTGGCGAAGTTTGAAAGCTACCGCTCAGGGAAACCAGCAGGTTCTTGGCCACGTTGTCCGCTGTGTAACCGATCTCCTCGGCTTTGGTACGGTTCACCTGTATGTGGATACGAGGCTGGTTGAAAGCCTGCTGGATGCGGAGATCCACGGTGCCGGGAACGAATTTCAGTTTGTTCAAAAGAGCGTCGGCAAAGCGGCGGTTGGCCAACAGGTTTCGGCCCACGACCTGCACGTCGATCGGCGCAGGCAAGCCGAAATCCAGAATTTTGCTGACCATGTCGGTGGGTAGGTCGTAGAACTGGACGCCTGGAAAGTCCTGATTCAGCACGCGCCGCATTTCGCGGACGTACTGCGCAGTGGGACGATGATTGGGAGCGAGCGATACCAGAATATCGGCGTCTCCGCTTCCGATGGGAGCGGAATTGCTGTAGGAAAGATTGATGCTGCTATAGGGCAGGCCGATGTTGTCGATGATGGTGGTGAGCTGGGAAGGCGGGATGTGCGCGCGAATGTCATTTTCCACGCGGTCGCAAAGCGCCGCAGTGTCTTCAATGCGCGTGCCGGTGGGAGCGCGCATATGAATATTAAATTCGCCGCTATCGACGGAAGGGAAGAAATCTTCTCCAATCAGGGGCAGCAGCGCGAAGGAAAGAATGCACACGCCGAAAAATCCGGCCACGAAAAGCGTGCGATGCTCGATGCACGCCGCGAGCATGCCATGGTAGCCGTTGCGAAAACGGTCGAAGCCCCTCTCGAATCCAGCTTGCACCCGGACGAAGGGATTGCGCGACGATTCGGTGTGCTCGCGACGCTGCTCCTCGGTCTGTTCGGTAAGCATGTAGCGCGCCATGGTGGGCACCAGCGTTCGCGAGAGCACGTAGGACGCCAGCATGGCGAAAACCACCGATTCGGCTAGTGGAACAAACAGATAGCGCGCCACGCCCGAGAGAAAAAACATGGGAACGAACACGATGCAGATGGAAAGCGTGGAGACCAGGGCCGGGGTGGCGATTTCCGCGGACCCGTCTAAGATAGCCTGCACTAATTCCTTGCCCTGATCAATATTCCGGTTGATGTTCTCGATGGCCACGGTGGCGTCATCGACCAAAATGCCCACGGCGAGCGCCAGGCCTCCGAGGGTCATGATATTGATAGTCTGACCCAAGGCGCTGAGCACGATGATGGAAGTCAAAATGGAAAGCGGTATGGAGACGGCGATAATCAGCGTGCTCCGCCAACTTCCCAGGAAAATCAGAATCATCAGCCCGGTGAGACAAGCGGCAATCACGCCCTCGCGAACGACGCCGTTGATGGAGGCACGGACAAACACAGACTGGTCGGACAAGAACTGCACGCGCAGCTGCGGGGGCAGACCCGCCAGAATGGTAGGAATTTTCTTTTTAACATTGGCGATGATATCGAGGGTCGAAACGTCTCCGCCCTTCAAAACGGGGAGCAGAGCGGCGCGCCGGCCATCGACACGCACGATATTCGTTTGCGGCGGATAGCCATCGCGAACGTTGGCAACGTCGTGTATGTAAATGGTGGAGTTTCCGATTTGCTTCACCGGCAGATCGTTTAATTCCTGAACGGTCTGCGGCGCGCCATTCATATCGACCTGGTATTCAAAATCTCCGATTTTGGCGGTTCCGGCCGGCAGGATCAGGTTCTGATTGCCGATGGCATTTACAACGTCTGCTGGCGAGAGTCCATGGGCCTGCAGAGCCTGAGTGTTCAGGTCCACTTGAATCTGGCGCTGCTTGCCGCCGTAGGGGAAAGGAACGGAGGCACCTGGAATATTAATCAGGCCAATGCGAATGAAGTTCTGCGTCAGATCGCCCAACTGTTGCTCCGAAAGCCCCTGCCCAGAAACCCCCAGCTGGATGATGGGCACCGTGGATGCGTCGTACTGAATTACGAGAGGAGGTTGTGTACCAGCGGGCATGGAATGGACGATGGTTTGCGAGATGGCGGTGACCTGGGCCACTGCGCTGCCGAGGTTCACGCCGGGCTGAAAGGATACCTTGATTACAGCACGGCCATCGAGCGATTGCGAATCGACATGCGCGATGTCGTTGACTGTAGTGGTGAGCGCGCGCTCGTAGTTGTAGACGATGCGCTCGGAGATCTCTTCCGGCGAGAGGCCAGTGTAATTGAAGAGCACGCTGATGACCGGGATATCGATATTCGGGAAAATATCGACAGGAGTGCGCACGATGGCTACGGCGCCGATGATTAAAAGCAGGATGGCTGCTACGACGAAGGTATAGGGACGGCGTAGGGCGAGCCGAACGATCCACATCTATGCAAATGCTCCTGAATGCGCCCAACGGAACGGCGCAGCGACTCCTCAGCGGAAGCCGGTTTCCGGGGAACCGATAGTATCGCACGCCGGCGAATCGCGAACGTCAAAAACAGCATGCAATGGATGCGTCCGTTGGCCGCGCAGTTACATCCAATGCCTCTGAACGCGAATTGAGGAATCGAAATCCACGTGGACTGGGGGGCAGGCTGGGGGCCCAGCTCGGCTGAGTGAACCGGAGCCGGAACAAGGAACGCAAAGATGGAATACGCGCCAATAAGCGGCACAGGAATGAGAGCGTCCCGCATCGCCCTCGGCACTTGGGCGATGGGCGGCTGGATGTGGGGTGGCAGTGACGAGGAGCAGTCGATCCGCACCATCCACGCGGCGATGGCCAAGGGCATCAATACGATCGACACGGCTCCGGTGTACGGCTTTGGGCGGTCGGAGGAAATCGTAGGAAAAGCAATCGCCGAAGCGGCCGCGCGAGACAAGGTGATCATCGCCACAAAGGTGGGGATCGAGTGGCGGGACGGGCAAGTGTTCCGCAATGCCTCGCGCAAGCGAATCACGAGTGAAATCGAGGACTCGCTGCGCCGGTTAAGAACCACCTACATCGACCTATATCAGGTTCATTGGCCCGACCCGCGCGTGCCGATGGAGGAGACCGCGTCGGCAATGCGCGAGCTCTACCAGCAGGGAAAAATCCGGGCGATCGGCGTCAGCAATTTCTCACCACAGCAGATGGAAGAGTTTCGCCGGTTCGCTCCCTTGCACACGGATCAGCCTCCGTACAACTTGTTCGAACGGGAAATCGACCGCGATGTGGTGCCGTACGTGCACGAGCACGACATCAGCACCCTGGTTTACGGCTCGCTTTGCCGCGGACTTCTCAGCGGCCGGATGAGCAAGGAGACGAAGTTCACTGGCGACGATTTGCGCAAAGCGGACCCAAAATTCCAAGAGCCTCGATTCAGCCGGTATTTGCAGGCGGTATCCGAGCTGGATGGGTTTGCGAAAGATAACTACGGCAGGCGCGTAATGGATTTAGCCGTTCGCTGGGCGCTGGACCAGCCGGGCGTCACGATCGCACTTTGGGGCGCGCGCCGGCCGGACCAAGTCGCGGATGTCGGCAATATCGACGGATGGTCGCTGGATGAGAACGCGCGCAAGGAAATCGAACAAATTGTGAACCGCGCGGTGACGGATCCGGTGGGGCCAGAATTCATGGCTCCGCCAGCGCGACCGGCGTCGGCCGCCGCAAAATGATCGAATTTGGGCAGTGAAAATACGCGCCGCCCCGCAGGTTTTTACCTACCTTGACGATTCACTAAGGCGAGGCTAAAGTTTCAGGCTCGGGAACTGGTTCTATTTCGGTGTCAGGTGCGGAGGTATCCGTGGCGCATACGGTGGTGAATGGTTTACTTCTCGGTTTACTCGTATTGGCTGCGGGCGTATGCATCCTGGCGCCACTTACCGCATTAGGCGTCATGTTCTGGCACTGGCAAAAAGAACTTAAGCAGTCGATGCGATTGCGCCAAGCGAGAACCACGCAGATCCGCTAGCGGCTGTCCAACCCGCGGTTTTTAGTTCGCCGTGCCGAAAATCCCTTCCGAATTGCAATGTGAAATACTTTCTTGATTGAGGAGCCTGCGGGGGTGTCCGAACGCCCGGATCGATCGAGAGGTGGAACTGAACCGGGCAATAGCCTGAGAAAATCTTTGGAGGAACGGGAAAACTTTAGTACTTGAAGTTCCATTGTTTTGAGGGCCTCTGGCGGCTATGGCGTGGAATATCAATGCGTAAATTTGGCAAGCGACGTGCTGTCACCATCGGGTGATGCACTCAAGAATGGGACCAGGTAAATTACCCAACGATCGACCAAAGCTACCATCCTGGCACTATTGGGTATACTGGGCCGGGGTGCTGTGCGCCATCACTGCCGCGCTGACAGCGTTTGGCATTGTCAGCTGGAAGAGCACCGAGCACAAATACGACCGGATAGCGGCCGCGTACCGCGCGCACGCGAATGGCTCGACTGGCGATGTGGAAATCCCAGAGCGCCGTTTGTATCCGTATTCCGTGATACCGGGGGGCGTGCGAAGTGCGCAAGAGCTGCGGAATGCGATTGCAAACGATCCGCTGGTTGCCGCTCTGTACGCGAATTTCGATTTGTCTCGCGCGCACATCGTCCGGGTCGCGCACGATCGCGAAGTCTATGTCTCTTACCGGTTGAACGGCCATATCTATTGGACGAAAAAACGCTTACTGCTCCGCGCGGGCGAGACGCTGATCTCTGATGGAAAGCACGAAGCCCGAACTCGCTGCGGAAACCGGATCTCGGAGACGCCGGTCCAGCCCGTCTCTCCAGCCGAGCCGACTAGCGCGGCGATGAATGCTCCCGCGAGTTACAACCTGGTTGCCGAGAATTCCGCGGCTCCGCCGACTTTGCCGGACCAGACGCCGTCTCTTGATCCGGCCAGTCCACTTGATCTGCCGCCGAACGTGCCTTTACCGACGCCCATAGCGAACCAACCAATTTCGATGATTCCCCCGCCATATTTTCCGACCGTGGGGGGAGGGCCGTCGTCGAATCCGCAGATTATTCCACCACCACCGGTGGCGACGCCGGAACCGAATGGTCTTTCACTCCTGGGCATGGGGCTTCTAGCTCTGGGCTTGGCGGGCACATTCAAAGCCTACCGGAAGGGCCGAAAGGCCTGACCGGCGGCTGGGTGGGTTTGCCTGAAACGTTGGCGCTGGTCGCTAGCGCGACGAAATGTACTTCTGCGACGACGTCAGACCCTCTTGGGCGGCTTCGAGAGTGCGTATCGCGGGAGACAAGCCGCGGCGCTCGAAACACGCTGCAATGCTCTTCCCGATTTCATCAATCCGCTCTGTAGCCAGAGCGACCACGCTTGGACCCGCGCCGCTTAAGGCAACTCCCAGCAGCCCCGGGATTCTCGGCAGCGCAAACACGTCTGAAAGCCCAGGAATCAGGGATTGCCGCGGGATCTGGTGCAGGCGGTCTTGCATCGCGTCCCAAATCAGATCGTAGCGCCGATCTTCAAGTGCAGCCACAAACAGAGCAGAGCGTTGGAGGTTGAAGACCGCGTCAGCACGAGAAACGGATTGAGGCAGCACGGCGCGAGATTTTTTGGTTTCGAGCGCGAGATCCGGAGTGACAACGATTACGCGAATGACCTTGGGCCAGCGCTTGCGGAGAGCGACCACGCTTCCGTCCGGACGCGTGAAGGTGACCACGAACCCGCCCAGCAGTGCCGCGGCCACGTTATCCGGATGGCCTTCCAATTCGGTGGCGTGGCGCAACACGGTATCTTTCGGCACTTGCCGCCCTGTGGCCAGGTAACCGAGAGCAAGCCCAGCCACAACGGCGGCCGCGCTGCTGCCCAGTCCGCCAGCCACTGGAATTTCATTCTGCACAGCCAGGCGAATGCGCGGCAGTTCGAAGCCTTCCCGTTCGGCCGTAAGGCGCATGGCGCGAAAAATCAAGTTTTGATCGGGATCCTTGGGAAGCGCGGACGTGCCGCGCACGCCGCGGCTGCGAGCGAGGGTTCTCGCTCCCGGCTGAGAAAGCACCGTGGCGCGCACGCTGAGGTACATCTCCAAGGCGAGGCCGAGGCAATCGAACCCCGCTCCCATATTGGCCGTGGAAGCTGGGACGCGGACTTCGTAAGAAGATTGGCGGGAAGCGGTCATGAAATTGGGAGGTGCCGCATTGCGTTTGCATCAGCGCCGGAAAAGACTGCGCCGGAAATGTTTCCGATCGTTAGTGCTTGTGTTCGAGCATCTTCAGGATGGCGGATTTGGAAGCCTCCACGTGCTGCGGAGCGTTACGGAACGCTCCGACGATTCGCTGGGGCTCGACTGAGCTACCTTTCGCGTCTTCGAGCGTCAGGGTGCCGCGATGGTAGGCGCTCACGTAATCCGGGTCTTTCAACACATGGCCGGTAAGCACCGCAACGATCGATTCTCCCTTTCGAACGTGCCCCGCCGCAACCAATTTCTTGATTCCAGCGACGGTGGTGGCGGACGCCGGCTCGCAGCCGATGCCGTCGCGGCCGATCATCGCTTTGGCATCGGCAATTTCCTGTTCACTGACGCTGATGATTTTTCCGCCTGACCGCCAAACCGCGCGCAGAGCTTTCTTCCACGATACCGGCGCGCCAATCTTGATGGCAGTCGCCAGGGTTCGCGGGTGATCTTCGAACGCAAGCGTTTCCGGGAGCTGGATTTCCGCCGACGGTTTCGCGGGAGGCAAACTCGCAAACAGGCGCGCCAGAGGCGATGCGCCTTCCGCTTGAATTACACTCAGTTTCGGCAGCCGGTCGATCAAACCGAGCGCGCGCAGTTCCTCGAAGCCTTTTCCAAGGGCGGAGCTATTGCCCATGTTTCCACCGGGAACCACCACATGATCGGGCACTTGCCAGTTGCATTGATTCATCATTTCGAAGGCCACTGTTTTCTGGCCCTCGATACGAAACGGATTAATCGAATTTGCCACGTAGATGGACGGATCTTCGCCCAGCTCTTGAATCAGCCGCATGCAGTCGTCGAAGTTGCCTTCGATTTCGCAGACGAGCGCGCCGTAGTCCATGCTCTGCGCCAGTTTCGCGGGGCTGATTTGGCCGCGCGGCAGCAGAATCGCGGGTTGAAGACCGGCGCGGTCCGCGTAGGCAGCGAGGCTCGCGGCGGTGTTTCCGGTGCTGGCGCAGACCACTGTTTGCGCGCCCAGCACCAGCGCCTGAGTAACCGCGGCGCACATACCGGTGTCCTTAAATGAGCCCGTGGGATTGCAGCCCTGATGCTTTAAGCGGAGCGCATCGAGCCCGCAATATTGCGCCGAGCGAGGAGCTTCGTAGATCGGCGTGTTGCCCTCGTACAGCGTGACAAATGGCGCGGATTCTTCGAAGGGGAGCAGTTCGCGGTAGCGCCATACGCCGCTGATATCGCGCGGGTCGCGCGAATTGCCGCGCGACTCAAATGTGGTTCGCAGCGCAGCGGGATCGCCGATCATCGACACGCTGCAATCGATTTCGAGCGGTCCGCCGCATTTTGGACAAACGTAAATCCGCTCGCGAATTCCGTACACGGCGCCGCATTCCGGCAGGATGCATCGCTGCGCGGCCTTCGCGCTGGCCGGCGCGGCTACGCTGGCGGGCTGCTGCGTCATGTTCGCGAACCTGTGGTTACTTCCTGAGTTATTGGGGCACCGAGATCGAATTCCCGGTGCGTGGTGATCAGCGCGGGCTTCACGTCCTTTTCGGCCACCACGAATGAGATGTTGCTCTCCGAGGATCCTTGCGCGATCGCAATTACGTTCACATTTTCGCGTCCCAGCGCGCTGAAGGTGCGGCCGGCAAGTCCTGGAACGCCGCGCATATTCTCACCGACCACCGCCACAATCGCGATGCTCGGATCCACGGTGATGTGCTCGACCATTTCGTGCGCCACGTCCTGCGCAAATTCCTTGCGCAAAGCTTCCACGGTGCGCTGCGCGTCGCCGCCGGGCACGATGAAGCAGATATCGTTCTGCGAGGACGATTGCGAAATCAGCAGCAGATTGGCGCGCAATTGAGCCGTGGTGGCAAAGGTGCGCGCTACCACGTCCGGAACTCCGACGATTCCGGGGCCGCCCACGGTAATCAGGGCCACGTCACGAATGGCGGTGAGCGCTTTCACGCCACCGCCGTTGCTACGGCCTTGCGGAGTGATTTTTGTGCCGATGTGCGATGGCTCAAAACTGTTGCGGATCCACACCGGAATGCCCGCCTCTTGAACGGCGCGGAGGGTCTTGGGATGCAATACTTTCGCTCCGAAATAGGCGAGTTCGCTGGCCTCGCGGTAGGAAATTTCTGGAATGGTGCGCGCTTCGGGCACCAGACGCGGATCGGCGGTCATCACGCCGTCCACATCGGTCCAGATGATCACTTCGTCGGCGCCGAGCGCCGCGCCCAAAATCGTCGCGGAGTAGTCCGATCCACCGCGGCCCAACGTGGTCAGCACGCCTTCGGTGGTAGCGCCAATAAAACCGGTGACAACGGGAACTACTCCCTGGCCGAGCTGCGGGAGCAATCGCGCTTCGCAGCGTTCGCGGGTGCGATCCATCAGCGGATCAGCGCCGCCATGCGAAGGATCGGTAACGATTAGCTCCGTGGCTTCGACAGCTTCGCTCTTGGCGCCAATTTCTTCCAGCGCGCCAGCAACCATCGGCGCGGAAAGGCGCTCGCCAAGGCTGGAAATTGCATCGAGCGTGCGCGGAGTGAGTTCGCGAAGCAGCGCAGTGCCCTTGCACAGCCGCTCGCCTTCGGCAAAGATATGATCCAACCGGTCGGCAATCGCTTTGCGGCGCGTTTCATTACCAATCAATTCACGGAGCGCCGCCTCGTGCTGTTTGCGCATTACTCCGAACGCCGCGCCGGTGCGCTCCAGATCGCCCGCTTCGGCATGAACGGCCGCCTCGATCAGGCGATTGGTCACGCCGCTCATCGCGGATACCACGGCAACCACGGGATCTTGTCGCGAAGCGTCGCGCACGATCTGCGCGACGCGCGCAATGCACGCGGCATCGCCCACAGACGTGCCGCCAAACTTCATTACTTGAAGGTGTTTTTTCATTTTAGAAAAGATGCGGCGCAGAGCAATCGAAGTGGCCTGGAGCGCAGAGCGAACCGGCTATCAGCGTAGCCGCGCCGATAAAAACTATACACCATCAACCGCCAATCCGTGCGCGCGAGCGTCGATTCGGTGACGTGAATGTCAGTATTTGCGCACGATTGTGTCACCGTCTCGCTCACTGCTTTCCCAAGCCGGTTCGATCAGCCGCGAGCTTCCCGGTGTAGATGGCCATGCCCACGGCTGCATTCATACCCGCTTTTTCGAGCGCCGCCACCTCGCGCATGCTGCGAATTCCGCCTGCGGCGGTGATTGGGAGAGAGGTGACGCGGCGCAATTTGCGGAACCAGGAAAGATCGGTGCCTTTCATCGATCCTTCGTTATCGACGAACGTGGAAAGGAAGCCGGAGCAAAATGGCTCCAGCGCCGGAATCACTTCCTCCGGACGTAGCTTCAGCCGCTCACGCCAGCCGCGGACCACGATGCGGCCGCCCTCGGTGTCGAGAGCGACGATCACCCGTTTTTTGCCGACGCGTCGCCGCAATTCCGACAGAAACTTGCGATCCACCTGCTCGTCGCGGAACGCGGCGCTGCCGATGATCACCTTGTCCGCTCCCCAGGACAGTATCCGCGCTGCTAGCGCCGCGGTGCGAATTCCTCCGCCGACGCGCACTTCACAATCCGCGCGGGCGCACAGACGTTTGATCCATGCCGCATTCGAACCCTTGCGCATAGCTGCGTCCAGATCGATTACATGCAGAATCGGATAGCCGCGAAACCGATCGAGCAATCCGAGCACGTCATCGACGGCCAGCGCGCGCTTTCGTCCGCGCACCAACTGAACGGCTTTTCCGCCCTGAAGATCGATGCAGGGAATGATCATCGGCTTTGCCGCACCGGCACTCCGCGCTCGGCCAGAAATTTCTTCAGCGCAGCGATGGAATGCGTCTCCAAGTGAAAAATCGACGCGGCCAGCGCGGCGTCGGCGCATCCATTGGTGAATACGGCGAGAAAATCTTCGAACGTGCTGGCGCCACCCGACGCGATTACCGGCACAGGCACAGTGCTCGCGATTTTTGCGGTCGCTTCGCAATCGAAACCGCTGCGCGTGCCATCTCGATCGATGGAGGTGAGCAAAATTTCTCCCGCACCGCGTTCGACCGCTTCAGCGGCCCAGTCCGCGGCGTCGCGCCCGGTCGCTTGTCTGCCGCCGCGCACGTACGCTTCCCACGAACCGTTCGCGCGCTTTACGTCGAGCGAAAGGACGACCGCTTGCGCTCCAAACTGCTGCGATAGCTCCGAAATCAATTCCGGGCGCTGCACGGCGGCCGTGTTCACCGTCACTTTATCCGCGCCGGCGAGCAACACCGCGCGACCCTCTTCCATGGTGCGAATGCCGCCGCCCGCGGTCAGCGGAATATTCAGTTGCTCCGCCACGCGGCGGATGGTGTCGAGAAAAGTGGCGCGCCTCTGAAACGAAGCGCTGATATCGAGGACCACAAGCTCGTCCGCACCTTCGCGGTTGTAACGCGCTCCGAGTTCCGCGGGATCGCCCATGTCGCGCAGCCCCGCGAATTCGATGCCTTTCACCACGCGGCCGGCGTCCACATCGAGACAAGGAATGATTCTGCGCGCCAGCGGCATCAGAGTGACTCCAGAAAATTGCGCAGCACCAGCGCGCCCGTTTCACCGGATTTTTCAGGGTGAAATTGGACGCCGAACAGATTCTCTTGCTCGATCACCGCCGCGAACGAAACTCCGTGGTCGCAGGCCGCTACCGTGGCAAGCGCGGAACCCGGCGCAGCAAACGAGTGCGCGAAATAGAAATACGCGTCTTCCGGCAAGCCATGTAGCAGCCTACTCTCGCGCACGCGCCGGAGCTGATTCCATCCGATGTGCGGAGACTTCACGTTGGTTGGCAACGCTGTCACTTTCTCCGGAAAAAACTGCAAGCCGGATTCGCAGGGCGCTTCTTCGCTCGACGCGAACATGGCTTGCAGCCCAAGACATATTCCGAGGATCGGCGTCCCTGATTGGTGCGCCGCCTGCAGCGGCTCTGTTAACTTTCGCTCGCGCAGGCCCGCTACGAACGCGCCAAAATGCCCCACTCCCGGCAACACGATCGCGTGTGCGCCGGCTACTTGCGCCGGTTCGGTAGCGCGCTCGGTTTCCGCGCCCAAACCTCGCAGCGCTCGTTCCACCGAAGGCAAATTTCCCGCGCCATAATCGACGATGGCGATCTTCATAGCATTTCTTTCGTCGATGGCAGAACGCGCCGGAGTTGCTTATCGCGCGTGACCGCGAAGCGGAGCGCTTTTGCAAAGGCTTTGAAAATCGACTCGACTTGGTGATGCGACGAGCGCCCGTACACCAGCTTCAGATGGACGTTCGCCGAGGCCGCCTGCGCGAAGGCGCGAAAAAAGTCCTCCATCAGTTCGGTTTGAAAATCGCCCACGCGTGGCGCGGAGATTTTCCAGTTACATGCGCAGTACGCGCGGCCGGAAAAATCGATCGCCGCGGCTGCCAGGCAATCGTCCATGGGCATGAGGAAATAGCCCGCGCGCAGGATCCCGCGTTTCGTTCCCAGCGCTTTTTTTACTGCTTCGCCCAGCGCAATGCCAACGTCTTCCACGGTGTGGTGCTGGTCCACGTCCAGATCGCCGCGCGCCTTCAGGTTCAGATCCATCGCGCCGTGCCGCGCGATCTGTTCGAGCATGTGATCGAAAAAACGCACTCCAGTGGAAATTTCGGATTTGCCGCGGCCATCGAGGTTTAGACGCACGCGGATGGCGGTTTCTTTGGTGGCGCGGTGCAGGCTTGCGGTTCTCATAGGATTGCCTTCAGTTCACGGAGCAATCGGCGCGTTTGGGGCAAAGTTCCCAGAGTAATGCGGACGTATCCCTCGCCTGCAAAATCGCTCGACCGGTCGCGCACCAGAATGCCTTTGCGTTCGAGCGCGGCCACAACAGGTTTGGCGCGGTCGCCGAAATATGTCAGGACGAAATTCCCGGCGCTCGGAAAGCAGCGCACGCCCAGCTTCGCCAGCCCTTTTCGCAACTCTTCGCGCCCGCGGACCACCTCGCGCACCGTGCGCGCGATGAAGCCGCGGTCCCGCATGGCGGCTTCGGCGGCAGCCAATGCCGCCACGTTGACCGGATACGGCGACTGCGCCTTGCGCATCTGCGCGGCCAATTCGCGACGAACGAACAGACATCCAAGGCGCAACCCAGCGAGTCCGCAGGTTTTCGAGAAGGTGCGCGTTACGATCAGATTTTCGTATCGTCGAATCCACGGAATCACCGTCACGCCACAAAATTCGAAATACGCCTCGTCGATCACAACCATCGTCCGCGGCGCGGCTTTCAAAATACGGCGTAGTTCTGCGAGCGAAAGCAGCTGCCCCGTGGGACTATTCGGATTGGGCAAAAACAACACGCGCGGCCTGCGGCGCAATTCCTCCAGCACTTCATTCCACGGAAAACGCATTTCCGCGTCGTAATGCAGCGCAACGATCTGCGCGCCGGCAAGCTCCGAGTAAAATCGATACATCGCGTAGGTCGGCTCGACCAGCAGCACGCGGTCGCCCGCCTCGACGAACACATTCACTACCAGGCTCAGCGCTTCATCGGTGCCGTTTGTCAGCAACAGCTCGTCCGGGCGAACGCCGAAATGCCGCGCGGCCTGTTTGCGAACCGTTTCCTGTTCGGGGTACGCGGAAATCGAGGCGGCGGTCAATTTCGCCAGAGAGCGCCGCACCGCTGGCGAGCAGCCGATGGGATTCTCGTTGAAATCCAGGCGCAGCTTGTCTGTGCGGCCCTCGAGCGGCGGATGGTACGCACGCATGCGTTGCACCGAATCGCGCACCGCGATTGCCGGCTTCACTTCCGCACCTCGACGGACCGGGCGTGCGCATCGAGGCCCTCGGCGCGCGCAAATTCCTCCGCGACGGGCGCAAGCCTGCGCGCTCCGGCGCGGGAAACTTCCTGCACGCTGATGCACTTCACGAAATCGGCCGTCGAGAGGCCGCCGCGCGCGCGACCTACTCCGCCGGTCGGCAGCACGTGGTTCGTTCCGCTCGCGTAATCGCCAAACGTCTGCGCACTCCAGTCACCTAGAAATACGCTTCCCGCCGAGTCAAAATTCTTCCAAAAACCGAGATCGCCGTCTGGGAGGCTCAAATGCTCCGGCGCAAACCGGTTCACGAACGCGAGCGCTGACGCAGGCGTCTTTGCTACTAGCACCGCTCCGTTCGCTTCGAGCGAGCGCCGCGCCAGATTTCCCGGCGCCAACGCCGCAAGCTGCTGCTCGATTTCGTCGGCAACTTCGTGCGCCAGGCGCTGCGACGTAGTTACGAAAAGCGAAACCGCGTCGGGATCGTGCTCGGCCTGAGCGATCAGGTCCGCAGCTATGAATTGCGCGTTGCCGCGCGCGGCCAGCACCACCGCTTCGGTGGGACCGGCCAGCATGTCGATGGCGCAATCCGTGCTGACGATTTGCTTCGCAGCCGTCACATAACGATTGCCGGGGCCGCAAATTTTATCGACGCGCGGAATCGATTTTGTTCCGTAGGCTAGCGCCGCAATGGCTTGTGCTCCGCCAACCCGCGCCACATCCTCGACTTCAAGCATATCAGCCGCAGCCAGCAGCGCCGCGGCGGGCTGCGGACTTACCACCACGATTCGACGGACTCCCGCTTCCTGCGCCGGGATCACCGTCATCAACAGCGTTGAGACGAGCGAAAATCTTCCACCCGGCAAATAGCAACCGATCGATTCGATGGGACGCACGCGTTGCCCCGCGCGCACGCCCGGTTCGACCTCAATGGTCCATTCCTGCGGCAATTGCCGCTTCGCCACGGCGCGAATATTGCGCGCAGCGTGCTGAATGGCAGCCAGAAACTCGCGCGATACGCTTTTTCGCGCCTTGGCCAGCTCCGCGCGCGAAACCCACACGTTTCGCGGCGTCAGAGCCAGCTTGTCCAGCTTCTTGGTCCACGCAAAGAGCGCCGAATCGCCGCGCTTGTGCACGTCGTCCACAATATGCCGCGCCACGCGCTCCGCTTGGTGGCTGCTGGCGCGGCGCGAAGCCAGGAATTTCTTCTCGGTCGATTCCGTCAGCGGCAGAATGCGCATTAGTACACGACCTTGTTCAGCGGATATTCCACAATGCCTTCCGCGCCAGCCGCTTTCAGCCTGGGAATCAGCTGCCGGACGGTTTTCTCCTCGATGATCGTGTTGATCGCTACCCAGCCCGGATCGCTGAGGTGCGCCACGGTCGGGTTTCGCAGGGCCGGAAGCGCGGTCAGCGCCTTCTGCAAATCCGCCTCGCGGACGTTCATCATCAACCCTACGCGGTTGTACGCCTTGATAGCGCCTTCCAACAGCATGGCGATGTTGCCGATCTTTTCCCGTTTCCACGGATCTTTCCACGAGCCGCGATTGGCAATAAAGCGCGTGGATGATTCCAGCAGGGTATCCACCACCCGCAGGTGATTCGCGCGGAGCGACGATCCGGTTTCGGTCACCTCCACAATCGCATCCGCCAGCCGCGGGACTTTCACTTCGGTGGCGCCCCAGGAAAATTCCACCCGGGCGTTTACGCCATTGCGTTCCAAGTATCTTTCCGTCATGCGAACTGCTTCCGTGGCGATCACCTTGCCTTCCAGATCGCGGACGTTCTTCATCGGAGAATCTTCCGCCACGGCTAGCACCCAGCGTACTTTGCCGAGACCCGTCTTCGAATAAACCAGCTCGGCAACTTCCTCCACGTCCGCGCCGGTCTCCATGATCCAATCCTTGCCGGTCAGCCCCGCGTCGATCGCGCCGTTTTCCACGTAACGCGCCATTTCCTGTGCGCGCACCATCATGCACTCGATTTCCGGGTCGTCGATGCCCGGATAGTAGCTGCGCGAATTCACGGTAATGCGCCAGCCCGCTTTTCCGAAAAGCTCGACGGTCGAATCCTGCAAGCTTCCCTTGGGGATTCCAAGCTTCAGGCTGCTCATCAGCTCTTCCCTTTCCCGTAGAGTTCCTCAGGCGAGATAATTCGTTCCGCTACTGTGGTTGCCGATCCATCGCGCTCCAGGCGGCGAAAGAAACAGCTGCGGTAGCCTTCGTGACAGACCGCGCCACCTTCGAGTTCCGCGCGCACCAGCACCGCGTCTAGATCGCAGTCGACGCGCAGTTCGCGCAGCAGCAGCTTTTGGCCGCTCGTTTCGCCTTTGGTCCACAGCTTTTTGCGCGAGCGGCTGTAAAACGTGACGAACCCCGTCGCCTGGGTCTTGACGAGCGCTTCGCGATTCATGAATCCCAGCATCAGGATTTCGCCGTTGGCGTCGTCCTGCACGATGGCGGGGATCAATCCGCCTTCTTTCTCGAAATCGAGCTCCATTTCATCTCCCCATAAACAAAAAGCCCGCCAGCGCTTGCCGCGCCGGCGGGCTGATGAGTCCAGCTATGAGTTGCGAGCTAGCCACACCGCCGCAGGCACGGTTCCGTCTGATGATGGCGATGGCTATGGTGCGCCCGCAGCAGTTTCATAACGCTCTATAAATTAGGCAAACGCGCCGCCCGTGTCAAGTCACATCGTGAAGCTACGCCAAACCTGGTTTCACATCTCCGCTGGAAAGCGCAGATGGAAAAGCCCGGTAGACGCGGGCCGAAATGCGAAAAGCGCACTAGGAACGGGGAGCAAACCTGCTGTAGGATGCGTGGGCAAAATCTGCGCGTGGGCAAAGGCGAGGGGAATGAATATCCAGATCAGGACTCGGTTGGGCATAGCATGCATGGCGGCGATGGCGATGACAGGATTCGGGACTACGGCGGGCGGGGCGCGGGCACAGGATGTTCCAGCGCAAAACGCGCCATCTCAGAGCGCGCGGGCTCCGCAGCAGCGGCGACCGCGGCCTTTCGTCAGCGAAGGCCCGATGATCATTCCGAAAATTGCGCCGCCGGATGGAGTGGTCGAGAACTACAAGCCGGTTACCACCGAGGATCTGGTGCACCCCAGCGCGGATGATTGGCTGATGTATAGCCGCACATACGATGCGTGGCGGTATAGCCCGCTCAAGCAGGTAAACACGAAAACGGTGAAGAATTTGGCGCTGGCGTGGGCGCGCGGACTGCCAGATGGAGTGACGGAGACGATTCCGATCGAACATGACGGCGTGCTGTACGTGATCGTGCCGGGCGGTGACGTGGATGCTCTGAACGCGACCACCGGTGATTTGATTTGGGAGTACAAGCGCGACTATAAGAACCGCGGGCTGGCGGCAACGGAGCGCACGAAGGCTCTGGCGATCTATCAGGATATGGTTTATTTCACGGCGCCGGATGGATACGTGGTGGCGCTGGACGCGAAGACTGGAAAAGTGCGATGGGAGACGTACAAACCAGGCACAGCGAATACGTCCGGAGCGCTGGTGGTGGACGGCAAAGTGATTTCCGGCGGAACGTGCATGGGCGGCGCCGAAAACTGCTTCATCGAAGCGGACGACGCGATGACCGGCAAAGAGGTTTGGCGCTTCCACACGGTGGCGATGCCCGGCGATCCTGGGAATGCATCGTGGCATGGCGCGGATATGTCGCTGGTGACAGCCTCCACGTGGGGCTTGCCGGGCAGCTTTGATCCCGCGAGCAACGTGATCTATTGGGGCGTGGCCAATCCGATGCCGGACCAGCGCATGCTGCGGCACGGCGGAAAACCGGATGGAACTCCGCGCACCACGCCAGCCGATCTTTACAGCAATTGCACGCTGGCGATCGATCCAGCCACCGGAAAGCTGATCTGGTACTACCAGCATCTGCCCGCTGACGATTGGGATACCGATCACACGCACGAGCGGACGCTGGTGACCACCACGTACAATCCGGACCCTAGGCAGGTGAAGTGGTTCAACCCCGACGTGCCGCGCGGATCGAAGCACCAAATTGCGGCCATGGTTTCGGAGGGCGGCGCGATTTTCGTCCTCGATCGCACCAATGGGAAGTTTCTGTGGGCCACGCCGTTTCCCTACGATGATCCCGCTCATTTTTACCTTTCGAACATCGACGGGAAAACGGGGCAGGCGACGATCAACTGGAACCTGGTGTTCAAGCATCCCGGCGGACATCACGTGATTTGCTACTGGAACACGCGAAGCTATTGGCCGACGGCGTACGATCCGGACACCAATTCGCTTTACGTGCCGTACACGGATAATTGCCGCGATTTGACACTTTCAGGCCCGGGAACGCGCGGAGGTTGGCAAGTGATTCCGCAGCCCGGGTCGGACCCGAACAAGCTGACCGGAATGGAGAAGATCAATCTATCGACGGGCGATCAGGTAAAGTTCGATATTGGGCGCGCGCCGAGCAACGGAGCGGTGCTGGCAACCGCGGGCGGATTGATTTTCCATGGCGATATGAGCCGGCGGTTCAAAGCGTTTGATGCGAAAACCGGAAAGCAGCTTTGGCAGGCGATTCTGGGCGGCAACGTATCGGTAAGCACAATTACTTACGCGGTTAACGGAAAGCAGTACATTTGCGTGATGACCGGATACAACCTGAAGGTGCCGGAATTGAGCGCAGAGGCGCCCAAACTGTTCACGCCGGAGCATAGTAACGTGATCTATGTTTTTGCTTTGCCCCAGTGAAACCGGGGGGTAAAGTATGCGTCAAAGGATACGGCGGTACGCACGGGTGGCGGCCGATATCGTTGGCGGCCGAAGCTTCGGGGAATGCGAGGGGAAGTCATGAAAATTAATAGACGAAAGCTGCTGTCGTTGATAGGAATTTCGCCCGCGGTGCTGGCGGGAGTGCCGACGTTTGCTGAACCGGCCAAAAAGAATGGCGGGCGGGGAAGCGTGGACACCGGCAAAATCGAAGTGCTCAACCCGAAGGGATTGCCACCGGCGATTCAACTGGTGCCGATGGCGCCGCGCGTTGCCAGCCTGGACGGCAAGACCATTTACTTGGTGTCCGATGGTTTCGCGGGCGCGCATCGTTTTTTGAATCAAATGGCCATCTGGTTCCAGAAGAATATGCCCAGCGTGCATACGATTTATAAGCTAAAAGCGGGCGGACTGGCTGGAGATGACCCGAAGCTGTGGGCGGAGATTAAGGCCAACGGCGTAGCCATGATTATGGCCTATGGGCATTGAAGCACGTGCACCCCAGCGACCGTCGGTCACTGCATGGAAGTGGAAAAACTGGGAATCCCCACCGCTCCGATTGTCACCATCGCGTTTGAACAACTGGCGAAAACCAACGCCGCGCAGCGCGGGATGCCGGACGAGAGAATCTGCTTCACGCCACATCCGATGACCAACAAGACGGATGCGGAAATGTATCAGGTATTGATGGGCAAGGATCCGGTGACGGGCAAGCCCTTTATGGCGGAAGTCATCGATGCGATTACCAAACCACTATCGGCGGACGAAAAGCGTACCGGAGAAGTTCGACCGAGTACCGGGCCGTCGACGTACGTGGATACGCCTGAAAACCTGCAGCGGTTCTACGCCGACAACAACATGAGCGACTTCCAGCCGATTATCTTGCCCACGGAAGAAAAGGTGGAATGGATGCTGAAGGGCACGAGCCATCATCCGGACGAGATCGTCGGCAAGATGAGCGCGGCGCAGGGAGCGTTTCCAGAGTGGTCGTACACGGTTCGGCACGTGGCCATCAACGCGGTGATGGCAGGCGCACAGCCGGAGTTTTTCCCGGCGATTCTGGCGCTGGCGTCAACGGGGCAGACGGCGATTTTCAGTTCCACATCGTCGTTTGCGCGCATGGCGGTGGTGAACGGGCCGTATCGCGACAAGATCAAAATGAATTACGGCATCGGCGCGCTGGGTCCATTCAACGACGCCAACGCAACGATCGGTCGCGCGTGGACTATCCTCTCGAAGAACCTGGGAGGGGCGGGCCTGCCGGGCATGACGTACATGGGCACGACGGGAACGAACTTCAACTACAACAACATGTGCTGTGCGGAAACCGAAGACAAGCTACCGGATGGATGGAAACCGCTGCACGTCCGGCACGGATTCAAGCCGACAGACAGCACGGTGAGCATCTTCACCGGGTGGAGCTTGACCAATGTCTGCTACTTCGGTCTTCCCTATCACGAGATGATCACCCATTGGCTGACGCACTACTTCTCCACGAACAATGGGTCCGTCAATTTGGTTCTCGACCCCACGGTAGCTGCGGACGTAAAGGCGCACGGCTTCGATAGCCAGGACGCCTTCCGTGAATACCTGATCAAGAACTCGAAGACTCCGGCGTGGTTGTATTGGCAGCGTCGCGATAAGGAGATGGCGCAAGCGAAACAGGGGGTGGAACCGTTTGCGTCATATTTGAAGATGGGGCCGGACGCGGACATTCCGGTTTCGCGCTTCGTGCCGCGGCGGTGGCCCGGAGCTCCGCCGAATTCGCCTCTACCCGAAACGATTGAAATGATCGTGATGGGCGGCGAAACCAACACCTACTGGTTGGGTGGGGATTTCCGGTACACGGGGACCACATCAATCGACAAGTGGGTTTAGACAGAAGCAGGGTCTGAATCTGAGGGGGCGGCGGCTCGCAAGGGCCGCCGCTTTTGTTTCTGAACAGAAGGGCGGAAAACGCCGCAATCGCTAAAGCTTGACGACCATCTTTCCGGTGTTTTCTCCGCTCAAAACGCCGATCAAGGCACGCGGCGCGTTTTCGAGTCCCTCAACGATGGTTTCCCGGTACTTTATTTTCCCTTCCTTGATCCACTTCGCCATCTGCGCCATGCCGCCCGCGAAATGGTCCGCGAAGTTGTAGACGAGGAAACCTTCGGCTTTCGCCGACTTGGTGAGCAGATAGCTGAATACCGGCGCGCCAGACTGAGGCTTTGGTGAGTTGTACTGCGAGATTTGTCCGCAGATGGAGATACGAGCTTTGGTATTGAGCACTGGCAAAATCGCATCGGTGATCGGGCCGCCGACGTTGTCGAAGTAGCAGTCGACGCCGTTGGGGCAAAGCTCCTTAAGGCGCGTCACGTAATCATCGGTGGTCTTGTAATTAAATGCGGCGTCAAAACCGAGTTCGCGGGTGATCCAATCGACTTTCGAATCGCTACCGGTGATGCCGACCACGCTGCAGCCTTTGATTTTGGCGATTTGTCCGACGAGCGAACCGACTGCGCCGGCGGCGCTGGAGATAACAACCATCTCACCCTGTTTCGGCTGGCAGATTTCGAGGAAGCCGAAATAGGCGGTCATTCCCGGCATACCGAGGACGCCGAGTGCCGTGGAAGGCGAAGCGAGGCTCGGATCGATGATGCGCAGGCCCGTGCCGTCTGAAATGGCATACTCCTGCCACCCCCAATAGCCGGTGACGATGTCGCCTGGGCGAAAGTCATCATTGCGAGATTCGATCACGTCGCCAACCGCGGCGCCGACCATCATCTGGCCAATATTGACGGGATCGGCGTAAGTGCGCACGCCATTCATTCGGCCGCGCATGTACGGGTCGACGGAAAGATATTGGGTGCGGACAAGAAGCTGGCCATCGACAAGCGGCGGAAGGGGCTCGGATACGAGATGGAAATCCGATTCCTTGGGCATGCCCACAGGGCGAGCGGCCAAAGTGAATTTACGATTGGTGCCGGGATGGAGTCTTCCATTTGTGGCTGACATCACAGCGGCATTATGCCAGAGTCGCGGGGAGTGATATATGGCCGCGCGAGGAGTTCTGAGAAGAATCGTGCGCAGCAACAGCACGTTGGGTGTTGAGAAGCAAACAAAATTGATGCTACTGACATCTGAAATCAAGAACACGCGAAATGGGTAAGCGGATATTACTTCTTCTGGCGGGTTGGGCCGCTCTGGTTCTGTTGCTTTCTGCCGCATGCGGCGCAGCACAAAAACCCGCCACCAATCCGCCAGGGCAATCTGGATCGGGCGATATGGCCGCCGCGCCGCTAAAGTCCGGCCCCGTGACGCCGGCGGACGCGGTCGTCAGAGCGTACACGCTTCCGCCGAAGCTCTACAGACAAGCGAGAGACCTGGGAAGAATCTTCTTCGCTTTCGATCTGATTGCCGCGCTATACGGGCTGGCGATTCTCTGGCTGGTTTTGCACTGGCGGATCGGACCGACATACCGAGACTGGGCGGAGGCAATTTCGCGGCATTGGGCGCTGCAAGCAGTGGTGTTTGCGCCGCTGATCCTGCTGACGATCGACGTGTTCGAACTGCCCGTCGGCATTTTTGAGAATTGGGAGCTGCGCCGATACGGGCTTTCGCTGCAGGGATGGGCTTCTTGGGGCGGGGACTGGGCGAAAGAAGAACTTGTGGCGCTGATTGGCGGCACGATTGTAATGGCGATTCTCTACGCGATAATTCGCAAGAGCCCAAGACGATGGTGGCTTTATTTCTGGCTGGCGATGTTGCCGATTGCAACTTTTCAGATTTTTATTCAGCCGTACGTAGTCGATCCGCTATTCCACAAGTTCGAGCCGCTGCAGCAGAAAGATCCGGCGCTGACCGCGGCGCTGGAAAAGATGGTGCACCACGCCGGCCTGGACATTCCGCCGAGCCGGATGTACTGGATGGGCGCGTCCTCGAAATCGACGGAGCTGAACGCGTATGTGACCGGATTGGGAAGCTCGAAGCGGATCGTGATTTGGGACACGACCATCGCCAAGATGACCACGCCGCAAATCGTTTTCGTAGTGGGGCATGAAACGGGTCACTACGTGCTGCACCACATTCCGAAAGGGGCGGGAATACTTGCGGGGGCGCTCCTGGTGGTGTTCTATCTCGGATACTTGAGCATTGGATGGATGCTGCGCCGATGGGGCGAGGGCTGGCACATTCGAGGCGTTGACGATTGGGCGTCGTTGCCCGCGTTGCTGCTGATGATGGGACTTTTTTCGTTTATCGGCAATCCGATCGCGAATGCGGTGAGCCGCCATTTCGAGCACCAGGCGGATCAATTCGGGCTGGAAGTGACGCACGGCCTGACGCCGAATTCGGGAGAAGTGGCGGCGCAAGCGTTCGAAACTCTTGGTGAGGTAGACCTGTCCGATCCGAAGCCGAGCCGGCTGGATATCATTCTGACGTACGACCATCCGTCGATTCCCGAGCGGATTCGGTTTGCGCTGACATACGATCCGTGGGCAAACGGCGGGCACGGCCAATTCATTCACTGATGCCGGCGCAACGGGCGTCTCGGAAAAGCGCGCAGGGCGGCTGAGCGTGTCACACTTCAGCTAAGGCCCGGTGAACTAAGTGGACGGCGATCGATCCTTCTCCGACTGCGGACGCCACGCGCTTGACGTTACCCGAGCGCACATCGCCAACGGCGAACACGCCTGGCAGGCTCGTTTCGAGCATTTGCGGTGGGCGCGGAAGCGTCCAAGTTCGTTCACCGCTCACTGAGTCCAAATCTCTACCGGTCAAGATGAAACCTCGGCCATCGAGAGCGAGGCAGCCCTGAAGCCAGTCCGTCCTCGGGCAGGCGCCAGCCATAATAAATACATGACGAACCGGGACAGTGGAAGTTTCGCCGCTCGCGCGTTCGCGCCAAGTGACGCGTTCCAGGTGATCTTCACCGTCGAGACCGACGATTTCAGTTCCGAAGTGCAATTCGATGGCGGGATTTTCTTCGATGCGCCGGATCAGATAACGCGACATCGTGTCCGAGAGCTTTCCGGAACGCACTAGCATGTAGACTTTGCTCGCGGTCTGCGAGAGGAACACCGCCGCTTGTCCCGCAGAGTTTCCTCCACCGACCACGGCGATTGGTTCGTCGCCGCAGAGCTGCGATTCCATGTAGGTGGCGCTGTAATAGATTCCCTGGCCCTCGAATCGTTCTAGGTTTTGGATTCGCGGCTTGTTGTACTGCGCGCCGGTGGCGATCACCACGGCGCGCGTGTGTAGCGAGCGGCCATTATCGAGCAGCACCGTGTAAGGGCGGCTGGTGCAGTCGAGCTGCACGACGGTGTGCGCGACCATCATCCTGGCTCCGAATTTCTCAGCTTGCGTGATCGCTCGTTGAGCAAGTTCCTGTCCTGAAACGCCGGTGGGAAAACCGAGATAATTTTCGATCTTGGAGCTGGAGCCGGCTTGACCTCCGGGAGCGGCGGTTTCAATCATAAGGACGTCCAAGCCCTCCGAAGCGGCGTACACGGCAGCAGCGAGACCCGACGGACCAGCGCCAACGATGATCAGGTCGCGCACTTCTGTTTCATCGATGCTGCTATTTAGATCGAGGCAATCCGCCAATTCTTGAATGGTGGGATTGCGCAGCACGGAGCGGCCGTTGCAAATGACGACGGGGATCTGATCGGGCTGGATCTCGAAGCGGTCCAGAAGCTCCTGCGAAATTTCGTCGACGTCGAGATCCACGTAGCAGTAGGGATGCGCGTTGCGGGTGAGAAATTCGCGCAAACGAAGCGTACTCCCTGAATGACGCGAACCCATGATCACGACGTTGCCCCGCCCTCGGTTAATTAATTCCAAGCGGCGCAGGATAAAAGCGCGCATGAAAATTTCGCTAAGTTCGGCGTCGCGCGCCACAATGGAGCGCAGTCCGTCTCCGCTGAGTTCCAGTAAATCGCCGGGCTCGGTGATGCGTCCACGAACCAGACAGCTGCGGCCGGAAATCATGGTCATCTCTCCGGTGAATTCGCCGGCGCCGTGCGTAGCAACGGAAAGCTCGCCGATCAGCGCGGGCTGAACGACTTCCATACGGCCCGAGAGCAGGACAAAGAACGGGACATTCGTCTGACCGATGTCGAAGATAATTTCGCCGGCTTCCACGTGTCGAACATTGCTGAGCGGATGAATGCGAGCGATTTGAGTTGCGGTCAGAACGGGAAAGGCCTGGGTCCCAGCGTCTAGCGAACTGGGGATGAGAGGGCTAGACATTGCTCCTCCTGAATCAGAAAGGGTAACTGGATTGGACTACGGACGACGGCTGGGAGATTCAACCATGGCTCATTTACCGTAAATAGGAAAGCCAGCTAAAGCGGCCGCGCGAAAGGTTGAGGAAGCAGGAGTTATTCGCGAGCGTGAAGCCTCAAGTGGATGCCATTGCGTGAACGCAGTGTGACCAGCGGCTCGGGAACCACCGGAATCGCGGGATTCAGCGTAAATGAAAAGCGGCGCCCGATAGTCGCGATCACGGTGGCGGCTTCGAGCAGCGCGAAACCTTCGCCGATGCAGCGGCGTGGCCCAGCGCCGAACGGGAAATAGGCTCCCGGCGGCAGGCGATCGGCTAAGCCATCGAGCCAGCGCTCGGGACGGAATTCGTCGGGATCGTCGAAAAAGCGCGGATCACGATGCGTGACCCACTGCGAAAACAAAATTGTGGTCCCCGGAGCGAATTCGTAGCCGCCCAACTGGCAGGTCTCAACGACTTCGCGCGCCATGATGTAGGCAGGCGGATACATGCGAAGCACCTCGTTCATCACCGCCTGCAAATAGGGAAGACGCGCGAGGTCGGCGGGAGTTAACGCCTTGCCATCCAGGGTCCGCAGTTCTTCGTATAGCCGCGATTCCGCGGCGGGATTCTGACTTAGGGCGTACCAAGTCCAAGAAAGCATCTGCGAGGTGGTTTCATGGCCGGCGATAAAGAGAGTCATGGCTTCGTCATGAAGCTGCTGGCGCGTCATCTGCGAGCCATCGTCATCCATGGCGCCCATGAGTAGAGAGAGCAAGTCGTTGTGAACGCCGCTGCCGGAGGACTGGCGCTCGGAAATGATGCGATAGACAACCGAATCCATGTAAGCCAGCTCGCGATTAGCGCGACGATTTTTCGGCGTCGGCCAGTTTTCCGGGATGCGCAGCGGAGCGCGCTGGCGGCGCAGCGAATAGCGCATCAGGAATGTCATGGCGCGGCCGACGCCTGCTGCTTCGCCGGAGAGAGTGCCGCCGAAGAGCGTCCGAACGGCGATGCCGAGGGTGAGCGCCATCATTTCCTCAGCGATGTTGCGTTCGTCGCCGTCGCGCCAATCGCGGATATGCGCTTCGGCGAGTTCGAGCATCGAAGCGGCGTAATCGTTCACACGGCTGCGATGAAAGGCAGGCTGAACGAGGCGGCGCTGGCGGCGCCAGAAATCTCCTTCGCTGATCAGAAGACCTTGCCCCAACATGCGGACAGTGATGCGGCGGGTGAGTTCGCTTTTGTGGAATTTGGAATGCTGGATCACCAGCACCTGGTAGATCAGGTCCGGATGGTTGAGGAGAATGCGTTCGCGCGTCATCACGTGAAAGCGAACGATATCGCCATACTCGCGGGTCATCAGCCGCAGGCTCCTGAGCGGGTCTTCGCGTATATCCAGCGCGGCGCCGAGGATTGGCAATCCTTTCGGCCCCGGCGGAATCCGATTTCCAAGGATGGGCATAAGAGAAAGAGCGTTCCTCTCCATTTTACGGTGAAGTCCGCTATTTTAGTTCACCTGGTCGCGATCCACGCTGGCGGGCCGCAGGTAGGTAGTGTGTCGTTTGAGCGGGATTTCCTTCTTGATGCAATGCAGGCGTGGGAGGTACCTTTCCGATTTTAAGTCGGGAGGGGTAACCCAATGCGCCGGATCGATTTGGCATGGCATCCGCCGGTCGGAGTATTTATCGCGCTGCTCGCTCTCATAAGTGTGTTAGTGCCATTTTTTCGAGACTTGGAAGCAATGGGACAACGAGAAAAAGCGCTGTGGACTGTGATCTTTTTTGCGCTGGTTCTGCTTGAAATTAGGTCAATCTATTTGGATAGATCCGAACACGACAGAGAGGAGGCAAGCGCTAGGCTAACACAGCTTGAAGGGTTCAAATCCATCGCCGATGGAATCAATACTACGAGTATCCAAAATCAACAGCAGTTCGCCGCCACAATGAAACGCTCTGACGAAATAATGGAGGGGGTCCAAGACAGTATCAATTCGATCACAGGAGGCGATAGCTACGCATACGTAGTTTTCGGCGATTTAAAGCGGGCTGGCGCCTTTATCTCGGTCGTGCATGGTGGCAAATATCCACTCCATGGGGTGACCGCGAGAATGACTGATGTGAATAAATTCAAAGAAATGGTGGAAAACGAGGTTCCTTTGACTCTGAACAATCCGTCCGACATAAACTTAACGGTGGGAGATATTTCTGCTAATGCTGCACGTCCAATGCAAACGATTAAATTCAGTGGTACTGAACGGCAGGATTACAACATCTTTTTCAATGGGCGGAATGGTTTTTGGAGCGAGTTGGTGCGCATGCGATGGATAGATAATAAGTGGGTATCCGCCGTAAAGGTGTTAGGCGCTGACGGACGAAATGTTCTCTTTGAGAGGGTCGATCCTGCGTTTCCACGCACAAACGAAAAGGTAGACTGGGATTAAGGCACAAGGACTTCCATTCCCTAATGACGCCACTACCCGCAGATAGGGAAAAGATCGAAGCAGGGCGGCGCAGGGCTATAATAAGAAATTCGACAAGGAGGTTGACCGCTTGGCCGATACGCAAACGGTTCGTCTGACCGCTGCCGCCAAAGCCGCTGGTTGAGCGTCAAAGCTCAGCCCCAGCGTGCTGGAGCGCGTATTAAGGCGGTTGCCGAAAAGAGATGATCCCAATCTGCTAGTCGGATTCGACACAGCGGACGACGCGGCAGTGTATCGATTGAGCGACCAGATGGCGCTGGTGCAGACGGTGGATTTTTTCACGCCCATCGTCGACGATCCGGCGCTCTTCGGGCAAGTGGCTGCCGCGAATTCGCTGAGCGATGTGTACGCGATGGGCGGGCGGCCAATTACAGCGCTCTCGATTGTGGCGTTTCCTGCGTCGCAGCCTTCCGAGCTGTTGGAGCAGATTTTGCGCGGCGGGCTGGAGAAGATGACCGAAGCGAAATGCTCGGTGGTGGGCGGGCATTCCATTCGCGATGACGAATTGAAATTCGGTTACGCAGTGACCGGCCTGATCGATCCCGAAAAGATTTGGCGAAATGTGGGCGCGCGTCCTGGCGATAAGCTGGTGCTGACGAAGGCGGTCGGCACGGGAGTGATATCGACGGCTCTGAAACAGGGACGCGCCGACGCAGCGTGGGTCACGGCTGCCACTGAATCGATGGCGCGGCTGAATCGCGATGCCGCTGAGGCGCTGCACGAAGTGGACGACGCGGCCAAAGACGCAAAGCCCGTTCATGCGGTTACAGACGTAACAGGCTTCGGCCTGCTGGGGCATGCGCGAGAAATGGCCGTTGGCAGCGGAGTTTCGCTGCGAATCGACCACGCAAGTGTCGCGTACATTCCCGGTGCGGTCGAAGCATCGGAACGTAAATTTTTTTCCGGCGGAATGGCCAATAATCGCGAATTCCTGGAAGGCTGCGTGGGAATCGGCTCGTCCGTCCCCGCGGAATACGAAGCTCTCCTCTACGATCCGCAAACTTCGGGTGGGTTGCTCGCGGCGCTCGCTCCTGAATCCGTCGATAGCGCGATGGCTGCTTTCGAGCGGCATGGTGTGCCAGCGCGAATTATTGGCGAAGTGATGGCGAAACGTTCGCCGCTTATCGATGTCATTTAATCAGTTTTACTCGACAGGTTATCTAACGAGGTCGCCTGACAGATGCGGATTTTGTACACTCGTGGCCGCTTGAAATCTTCATGGACCCAATAACCCACGGAATCACCGGCGCACTCTTGGGCAAGGGACTCTTCTCCAAGCGCGAAGCCAAGGTAGCGATTTTCGCCGCCACGCTGGGGGCGATATTTCCGGACATCGACATGGTGGCCGAAGTGGTGTCGCACGACCCACTGGCGATCGTCAAATATCACCGCTCGATCACCCATTCGTTCGTGGCCATGCCGTTTTTCGCCATGCTACTGGCGGCGCTGACGCCACCCGTGCTGAAGTGGCTGAAGCGCAGGTACGCGTCACTGAAAGATTGGGAAGCGCCGTCGTTCTGGATGTTGACGCTGATATACGCGGTGGGCATTTCCAGCCACATCATTCTCGACGGCATGACGTCGTTCGGCACGCGGATGTGGTACCCAATCTCGAGCGTGCGAGTGGCGTGGGACATGCTGTTTATCGTCGATTTCGCGTTCATGGCCGTGATTTTGGCGCCGCAAGTGGCGGCGTGGATTTACAGAGATCCGGCGCGGAGCCGGCGGCGGGCGATTCGGAGCTGGATTCTGTTCGCGGTTGGCGCATTTTTGATTTGGGCTATCGCGCGGCCGGCGGGGTATGGATTTCACTTGTGGGTGGCAGCGCTGGCCAGCGCGATTTTCGCGCTTTTGTTTTTCGGGCCGTCGCTTGGCGGCATCGGTTTCCGGATTTCGCGCGCGGCGTGGTGCCAGGCCGGGCTGGTGGTCATGGTGGCGTACCTCTCGGGCGCAGGGTATCTTCATCACGCTGCCTACGCGAGAGCAGCGAAGTTTGCTTCGCAAACAGATGTGGCCGTGGACCGGATGGGAGCGCTGCCGATTCCTCCGTCGTTCCTGGATTGGGACGATGCGATTCGCGCGCATCACGGCGTCTACGAGTCGCAATTCGACCTGCGCAACACGCAACCGCTCGACTTCCGTTTCGTTCCCGATTCGCCGCCGGATCCATTCATTGCCAGCGCGTTCAAGCGTCCCGAAGTGCAGCTATTCTGGAATTTCGCTCGTTTCCCGTCCATCGTGAGTTTCGACGCGAAAGGCAAACATGTCGTTGAGATAGGAGAAAACCGCTACTCCGATGGGCGGCGCCGCGGAGCTCAACCGTTCACCTATGAATTGATTTACGATCCAAACGGAACTTTGTTGGCCGAGGGATGGCTCACGAACGGAGTGCTGCGACAGCATCTGCAGCGCGTGATTTCCCCGCGGCCGGCCAGCGCGGATTCGCAGAAAGCCGCCAAGTGAAACTCCTGATTTTCAGCGACATTCACGGCGACCTGCGCGCGCTCGAGCGTGTTATGGCGCAGCCCGCGGATTTGTACATCGCCGCAGGCGATCTGGCGGCGTTTGGAAAAGGGCTGGAGCGCTGCGGCGAAGTGCTAGCGCCTCTGCGCGAGCGGTTGTGGGTTTTGCCGGGCAATCATGAAACACATGATGCCACGCGCGCTTTTTGCGAACGGTACGGCTTCGTGGATTTTCACCGCCAGACACGCAGCCTGAACGGCACGAACTGGGCCGGGCTTGGATACAGCAACATCACGCCGTTCAAGACTCCCGGCGAATATTCCGAATGGCAAATCGGCGAAGCGCTGGCTGCATTCGACGGGATAGAGAAACTGTATTTAGTGGTTCACTTCCCGCCGTACAACACCGCGCTGGACGAGTTCGCACCGGGGAAGCACGCGGGAAGCCCTACGCTTCGCGAGTGGGTCGTGCGAGCGAAACCTGCGTTTCTGTTCTGCGGGCACATTCATGAAACCGCCGGGAAATCCGAGGTGCTCGGCTCCACGCGCTGCATCAATGTGGGCAAGCAGGGATACACGGTCGACATATAGATTGTGTTGCGGGAAGTACGCCCAGAATTTCCGACCTCTGCAATTTTTAGCCGCTCTGATCGCTTTCGCGGTGGCCTGCCTAGCAACTCAAAAACGGCGGCGGCAAGCCGCCGCACTCCACATGGCGTTCCATCCGCCATCCGCTGACTGCCGATATCGGAATTCGCTCAATGCGCACGACTGTGCGCAGGCTGCGAATTATTTTTTGGTGACAGGGTAGATTACGAGCTGGCGATGGTCGCCGGTGCCTTCGCTTACGGTGCGCACGCCGGGTGCCCCGGTTAACTCCAAGTGAATGAGGCGGCGTTCGCGTGCGGACATGGGATTGAAGCGAAACGACTGGCCGGTTTCGCGGACGCGCTGCGCGGCCACGCGAGCGGAAAGCTTCAGCTCGTCGAGGCGCGTGGCGCGGTAATCGCCACAATCAAAGCGTACCTGATCGTGGAGACGCGGGTCGAGGTGCAGCCAGCGGTGCGCCACATGTTCCAGAGCGAGGAGCAATTCTGCCTGCTGCGCGAGCAGCAATTCTTCGTCTGGCCCGCGGAACGAGACAGTGAGAGAGGGCTCCTCGGAATCTCCTCCAGATTGAGGTGACGCAGAGAGCTCGTATTCGATTTCGAGGCCGATTTCGCGAATGGCCAGATCCACGAAGCGGCGCACTTCTTCGCTGGCACGCTCGCGGTCGAGTGGAGGCACATCAGAGGAATTCATCTTCTTAAACGGTCTTTTTCCAGGCGGCCCTGGTGGCGTGTGCGGTTCGCTCATGTGGCCTGCTTCTTCTTAAAGCGCCCTTTCGGCGAGGGCATCGGCTGCGTGCGGTTCAAATACACCTGCTGCCCCGCGCCTACGAGGCTGCTTGTAAGAATGTAAAGGTTCAAGCCCGCTGACAAGTTGAAAAAGAACGCGGCCATGAAGATCGGCATCCACTTCATCATCTTCTGCTGCGACGGATCGACCCCGGCGGGCTGCGGCATCATCGCCGTCGACAGGTACATCGCGATTCCCATGGCAACGGGCAGAATATAGTACGGGTCTTTCGCCGACAGGTCGTGGATCCAAAGCACCCACGGCGCATGGCGCAACTCGATGGAAGAGATCAGCACGCGGTCGAGCGCCCACCAGATCGGCAACTGAATCAGCATCGGCAGACAAGCGCCTACCGGCAAGGGATTCACTCCGTGTTTCTGGTACATCTCCATGATCTCTTCATTCATCTTGCGGCGGCGTGGATCGCGCATCGGATACTTCTTATAGCGATCCTGAATGGCACGCATTTCCGGCGCGACCTTTTGCATTTTGCGCATCGATTTTTGGCTCATCAAGCGCAAGGGAAAGAGCGGCAGGTTGATGGCCAGCGTGAGCAGCACGATCGCCCAGCCGTAATTGGAGATGTATTTGTGCGTCCATTGCAGGGCGTACAGCAGCGGCTTGGCGACGATGCTGGTCCAGCCGAAATTGATTAGCCCGCTGAGAGACGGATGTACGTGGCTGAGGACGGTAATGTCCTTGGGCCCGACGAACAGCCGCATTTGCAGCGCCTCGGCGGCGGTGCTTCCGGCGGCCACGGACGCAATCGGGGTCGACACGGGCTTGCTGCCGCTGGTAACCGTGTAATACTGCGTCCAATCCCAACGCGAGAGGTTTGGCTTACCGGGCAGGAAAGCGGCGGCAAAAAACTGGTCTTCGATACCCAGGAAATCCATTGGGCCGGCAGATTCCTGGGGCTGGCTCTGATTTCCGGACACGCCGAGCTTCTTGTAACCTAATAGCTCAAGATTGCCGTTCTGCTGGTAAAAGACGTTGACCCGCGGCGCCCAGTCCTCAACCGATTGATCTCCGAAGCCACCGCGCCAGGCCACCGCAACGGGAACCGGCCTGCCATCCTCGGTAACAGAGACGTCCATGGTTACCTGATAGTTTTCGGCGAACTTCAGAGTTTTCGATACTGCCAGATGACCATCGCTCCAGCGGAATGTCACATCGGCGGGAGCTTTCAGATCGCCCGAAGCGGGCTCGATCTGGTATAGCGCCGTGTTTGCTTTTTGCTCGTCTTGAGAATTTTGGAGTACCAACGACAACGGCCAGCCGAGTTCCGAGGCGGCAGCGGGATGGACCAGGTCGAGTGGCTGCGGAGGCTTATCGTTGTTGAGGTACTTGTCAAGTTTCCAGCTCTTGGCCACCGCGCCGCGATTGGAGAGCTCGACGCGATAATCGCCGCTGGTGACGACGACGGTCTTCTCGGCGGAAGCTTCGATCGCCGGAATCTGCGTGGGCTTCGTGGGCGGCGCCGTCAGCTGCTCGGGAGCTGTGCCGGATGCTGGTGCGGTTTGCGCTGTCTGAGGCTGCTGCTTTTTCGGGGGAGGCACGGGCGGCGCGAAGAACTTCGAATAAACGAAGAATACCGCGAGCGCCAGCAGGATGAATATTACGACGCGGGTCTGCTCCGACAGCTCGTTCACCGAGGCTTACCTTGGCCGATGGGACCGTGGCCGTTGGGCGTGAGGCGCGCATGGCCCGAGCGAGCAACATGGCTTGGGTTCGGCAGCTCGTCGGGCACCAGATCAACGCCCCCGGGCGTGAATGGATGGCAGCGAAGCAATCTCTTTAGCGCCAGCACCGTGCCGCGCCGCGCCCCATGGCGTTCGATCGCTTCGCGCGCGTAATTCGAACATGAGGGATAGAACTTGCAGGCGCCTCCTAAGAATGGCGACAAGAAAATCACATACGTGCGGATGAGCAGAAGCAAAGTCCACGAACCGGCCGACCGGTCGGGCTGACCGGACGCACGCGATGCGCTGGAAGAGATCGGCAGGTTTTCGTCGCGCACGACTGCGGCCTCCGAAACCGGCTTTGCGCTCGCCGACGATTGCAATGCAGTCTCTCGGTACAACTTTACTCCTTAAATGTTTCGGCCGCTTTGTCGCGGGGAAGTAACCTCAACAATTCGTTTGCCAGAGCCGCGAAATCCGCCGCAGCTACCGAGCCGCGCGGGTGAATCACCACATCCCATCCCGGCGCAATTTCGGCGCGGTACAGCCTGACGATCTCGCGCAGCCGGCGCCGAATGCGATTGCGCCGAACCGCAGTGCCCACTGCTTTCTTAATGCTCCACCCGAAGCGGCTATGCGGCAACCCGTTCGCGCGCAGGAACACGGCAAGCTCGCGACTTGTCCGCTTGCGGCCCTCGCGATACACGGCGTCGAAATCGGCGCGGTGCAGTAAGCGGTAAGCACGCGGAAATTCAAGTCCCGGAGCGCACTCGCGCGATTCAGACGCGCGTGAGGCTGTGACGTCCCTTTTTGCGGCGTTGGGCAAGGACTTTGCGGCCACCTTGGCTCTTCATGCGTGAGCGGAAGCCATGCTTTTTATGTCGGGCGCGCACATGCGGCTGAAACGTGCGTTTCGGCAACGGATCATCTCCTGTGTAATGTCCTCGGGGTTATGCCAGGGCTACTTTGTTGCGGCCCTTCGCGCCTACCGGCTGACTCCAAACTCCAGAAAGGCCGACGCTCTTGCGGCTTCTCCGCGCACACCATACGTGCCACGGCCCTGAGTGAAACCACTAGTGTAAGCGACGAGCGCGCCGGAATCAAGAAAGGCGCGCTGATAGATTTAGGTGGCCGTCGGCGCCGTTGAGCCGAAGGCACGCTTCACGCGGGGGCTGATCAGATAAACGATGATCCAGATACCGATTACGAGCATCACGATGTGGCGAAACATCATTCCCACAAAGAATGGCATGTGAATGTTGCGCAATGCGTCGAACAGCCCAAGCGCGGCGATTACCAGATGCACCGCGTTCAGCACAATCGCCAGTATCCGCGCCCACTCCTCAAGCAACAGCAAGCCGATGGACGTACCGATCAGGAGCGCGGCGATGACGGCCAAAACCGCACCGCCGAGCGCGTGACCAAACGAAAACTCGGAAATAACAAGCCAACGTCCGCGAAAAACGATCAGCAGCTCGGCCAGTGCCAACAGTGCTCCCAGCAACAAACCAACGATCGCGATGATCGTGATGCCCGCCGGACGTCTCATGGCGTCTCTCCTGGCAGCGGCTGTCGCAACAGCAGTGGCACGCGACCCGCCCGTAACCCGAATGATGAAAACCTACGCCGGGGCGGCGACGGAGTCAAACTTCAGCGCGCGGACGGCGCGCGCTCCTTCTGTAACAGTGGCGATTTCCGGGCCTGCCATTCGCTTGTGCCCTCTGATACGATAGAAGCTCGCTTTTTGCTTCTCCACGAAGCTAGCGGCCACTTTGGCCGCGGCGATTTCGATAAAATTCATTGCGAGGTGATCGATCGGTGGCGAAATCGCGCCCTTCCAAAACAAGCCGCGCCAAGGCAGAGAATAAGGCGCGCTTATCCGAATCGCGCGCGAACAAAGCGCCGGCTAGTGTCACATCATTGACTGGGCGCGCTGCGCTGAAGATCGCGCTTCTCGGTTTCGGGACGGTTGGCCGTTCCGTGGGCAAAATCCTGTGCCAGGATTCCGAAAGCCCGCTGCAGCTCACGCATATTTACAATCGCAATATCGCGCGAAAGAAAACCGATTCGCTGCCGAAGAGCGTTCTCTGGACTGAGCGCATCGAGGATGTGCTGGAATCCGGCGCTGACGTTGTGGTGGAGCTAATTGGCGGGCTCGATCCCGCTGGCGACTGGGTCCGTCGCGCGCTGCGTGCAGGCAAGTCCGTGGTCACCGCAAACAAGCTGCTCATTTCGGAGTGCGGCCCGGAGCTGTCTGATCTGGCGCGGTCGATGGGCCGCCGCATCGAATTTGGGGCCTCGGTTGCGGGCGGTATCCCAGCCATCATCGGCATTCAAGAAGGGTTGGCGGGCGACCGGCTCTACCGCGTCGCCGGAATCTTGAATGGCACTTGCAATTACATTTTGACCAAGATGGAAGCGATCGGCGCGAGCTTCCAATCGGCGCTGAAAGAGGCGCAGGAGCTCGGATTTGCGGAAGCCGATCCCAGCTCGGACGTGAACGGAATCGACGCGCGTGCCAAGCTGGTGATCCTGACGCAAGCCGCATTGGGACTGCGTGTGCGCGCCGAGCAAATCCTGGCCCGGCCGATCACCACCATCGAGTCCGTTGATTTTATGTACGCGCGGGACCTTGATTGCACCATTCGGCAGATTTCGTTGGCCGAGAAAATAGTGTCGGAGGGCGCGCCGCATCGCGTGCGACTGGCGGGAGCGGTGCAGCCGGCACTGATTCCCGCGGACTCGCTGATGGCGCATGCGCAGGGAAGCCAGAATATCGTCACTTCATTCGGCGAATACTCGGGGCGCACGGTTTTTTCTGGTTACGGGGCGGGAGGCGATCCCACAGCGGTCGCGGTGGTGTCCGATCTCTACGCCATTGCGCGGAGCGCTGGAGCGCCTCCGGGCGCGCTGCCGAAGCCCCCGCGAGTTCCGGACGAAATTAGCGGCGACTTCACGGTACCGCACTATCTGCGATTTGTGGTGAAGGACCGGCCGGGCATCGTCGCGGCGCTAGCTACGATTCTGGCGAAGTACGGCATCAGCATCGACGCACTGCTGCAAAAGCCGGGATTTCCGCACTCGGCGCTTTCGTTTGTGATGACGCTGGAATCGTGCGATAGCGCCGAACTGAATCGGGCGCTGGGAGAAATCGCGCGGCTGGATTTTCACGTCGAGCCGCCGCTCTGCTTGCCGATATTTTCGGAGTGATTGTTCCCATGCCCGCGCCCGAAATTGAGCCCAAAGCTTTCCACGATTTCGAGCACGCCGGCTGGCAGCGCGCGTCGAGCGATTACCATCGATATTTTGGGAGCCTTACGTCACAAGCGATCGGGCCGCTGCTGGATGCAGTAGGCTCGACGCAGGGCCCGGCGAATTCGAAGCTGCTCGATATCGCCGCAGGACCCGGCTACGTGTCGGCCGAAGCTGTGCGGCGGGGATGGTCGGTAGTCGGCGTCGATTTTTCGGCGGCGATGCTCGCGCTCGCGCGCAATGTTCATCCGGCGATTGATTTCCAGCAAGACGACGCCGAAGCGCTTTCATTTGCCGGCGGCTCGTTTGACGCCGTGGCAATGAACTTTGGGATATTACATCTCGCGAGGCCTGAAGCGGCGCTGAGCGAAGCGTGCCGCGTGTTGCGCTCAGGCGGACGGTTCGCATTCACCGCGTGGGCCACGCCTGACAAAACTCTCGGATTTCGCGTGGTGCTTGATGCAGTGGCGGAATTTGGGGATCCGAATGTGCAGTTGCCATCAGGTCCCCCGTTTTTCCGCTTCAGCGATCCGGACGAGTGCCGTCGCGCACTGCAGGCAGCAGGTTTTGCGAACGCTGACGTAAAAGCGATTCCGCTGGTATGGAGGCTCGAATCCGCGGCCGATTTCTTTGAGGCGTTTATGAAAGGCTCGGCGCGCACAGGCGGACTGCTGAATGCGCAGCAGCCTGCCGCTCTGAAGCGGATCCGCGCTGCTGTTGAAACGCGGATCGCCGCGTTCGAATGCGGCGGCAAACTCGAAATTCCTATGCCGGCGCTTGTGGCCTCGGCGCAGAAAACCTAGCAGGTTGCACCAGCGGACTTCCTTACGCCTTAACTCAATTAAAGCTGAATTTTCGAGAACAAATAGCTGCCGATGGCCAGCAGGATGGCGCTGAGGATTGCCAGCACTGCGAGATCCGTAAAGATTCCAAAGGCGAAAGCGCTGCTGAATGCTCCGCGTAGGCCATCGACGCCGTAGGTTACGGGATTCAGGCGCAGAGCTCCTTCTAAGACTTTCGGCAATCCCGTCATGGGGAAAAGCGCGTCCGAAAAAAAGAACAGCGGCATCACCAGGAAGTTCATAACCAGCGGGAAGCCCTGCATATCTTGCAGCACGGAACCGATGGCCGTACCGATGGAAGTGAACAGCAGCGAAATCAGGAACATGAAAACGAGGGCCACTGGGACCAGCGCCCAGTTGTGAATGCGGAAGCCGAAGGCCAAGCAAACAAGGAACACCGCGAAACCCTGAAGCATGGCGACAATCGCGCCGCCGAGAACGCGGCCCAGAACGATCTGCAATCGCGATACAGGAGCGACTAGCGTCTCTTTGAGGAAACCGAACTGGCGGTCCCAAATAATTTCGATGCCCGAAAACACGGCGGTGAACATGATGCCCATGGCGATAATTCCGGGCGCGACAAAGCTGAAATAGTTCCCGGCGCCGGCACGTTTGAAAATCGAGCCTAGACCAAAGCCCAGCGCGAGCAGGAACACCACCGGCTGGCCCAACGAGCCAACAATGCGCGCGGGCGAACGGACGTAGCGCTTCAGTTGCCTCAGACAAAGAATGTAAATGGCTCTCATCGGCGGCCTCCTCTCCAAGCGGCACGCATCATGCGCATGCGGTCGGTGGCATTCGCTTCTTCGTCGCGAATGGCGTGGCCGGTGAGGGCGATGAAGGCGTCCTCGAGCGTGGCACATTCGGTTTGCAGCTTCAGCGCAGCGGGCGTATCTTGCGCCACGATTTTGCCATGATCGATTACGGCCACTTCAGCCGCCACACGATCGGCCTCTTCCATGTAATGCGTGGTAAAAAATACAGTCACGTTCTGCTCTTTGCTGAGCGTATCGATGTAGCCCCAAATGTGATTGCGCGTCTGCGGATCGAGCCCAATGGTGGGCTCATCAAGGAACAAAATGCGCGGGCGGTGCAGCAGCGCGCGAGCCACTTCCAGGCGGCGCTTCATGCCGCCGGAATATTGTTTGACGAAATCATCGCGGCGCTCCCAAAGGCCAACGAGTTCTAATAGCGACTGTGCGCGTTTCATGCGCTCGGCACGCGGAACACCGTACAATGCGCCGTGCAGGTCCATGTTTTCGAGGGCGGTGAGTTCGTCGTCGAGGCTGGGATCCTGAAACACGATTCCGAACGAACGGCGCACCTGCTTACGTTCGCGAACCGGATCGTGGCCGTTGACGCGCAGCGTGCCGCTGGTCGGCTCCAGAATCGTGGTGAGCATCTTGATCGTGGTGGTCTTGCCGGCGCCATTTGGACCCAAGAAGCCAAAGATAGTGCCTTCCGGCACCGTAAACGAAATATGATTTACGGCGCAAAAATCGCCGTAATTTTTGACGAGGTCCTGCACTACGATCATGTCGCTCATTCGAGCCCTTTCGTCCTAGCGGGACTGACTTGCGCGACTCCACCCAGTAGGCAAACAATGCAACGCTGAGCACCCGACTGCCAGCGGCGAAACAGGATACGATGTAAGCGGTGGCGCGAGCAATTACTTACCACGAGTATAACGGGCGCCGGGCGGGAAATGTTACGCGGAATTTGTGGTATTGGCGCGCCCGGGCGGAGGATCGAACACGTGACAACGGTGCGAGAAGCGACTTACGAGGTGCTGCGCGATCTGGGCATGACCAAGATTTTCGGCAATCCAGGGTCGAGCGAGCTGCCGTTCCTGAAAGACATGCCGGCGGAATTCCAATACGTGCTGGGCCTGCACGAGCGCGCTGCGGCGGGAATGGGACTCGGGTATGCTTTGGCGCGCAACGATGCGGCATTCGTCAACCTTCATTCGATCGCCAGCGCCGGCAACGGGCTATCGGCGCTGATCGATGCCTACTATCTGCATGTACCGCTGGTAGTTACCACCGGGCAGCAAGACCGGCGGCAGATCATGGCCGAGCCGTTTCTGGTGAGCCGCGCGGTGGAGGTGGTAAAGCCGTACGTAAAGTGGGCCTGCGAGCCGCTGCGTCCCGAAGACGTACCCGCAGCAATTGCGCGCGGCTATCATTTGGCGATGCAGCCGCCGCGCGGGCCGGTCTTCATCTCGGTTCCCATGGACGACTGGAATAAGCCGTGCCAGCCCGTGATCGCCCGTCGCGTGAGCCAGACCACTGAACCAGACACGGCTGCTCTCGATGAAGTAGCGCGCGCGATTGACGGCAGCCGCAAACTGGCACTGATCGCTGGAGCCCAAATCGAAGAAGACGCTGCGTGGACTGAAGCGATCGCCTTGGCGGAAAGGCTGAATGCGGATGTGTACGCGGAGCCAATCGCGTCGCGCTGGGCGTTTCCTCGCAACCATAGGCTGTTTCGCGGCGGATTACTGCCGGCGCAGAAGCCCCTCGCCGACCAACTGGCGCAATACAACACCGTGGTCGTGCTTGGCGCGCCTGTGTTTCTCTACTACGCTTATGTGCCGGGCGACCCGATCCGGCCGGGCACGAAGCTCTTTCAAATCACCAATTCGCCGCAAGATGCGGCCGCAGCACTGGCCGGCACCAGCATGGTCGGAAACATCGCCACGGCAGCAAAGTATTTGTGCGACCAGGTAAAGAAAGTAGACCGCGATACGCCTCCGCAAGCGCCACCGCCCGACCCCAAAGCTGAATATCCGATGACCACCGCCTATCTCTTCAGTACTCTCGCCAAGCTGATGCCGCGCGACGCGATCATCTGCGAAGAGTGCCCCTCGTCGAAGGGCGATCTCGACCGCTATATCCGGCTTGACGAGCCGGGCTCGTTTTATTCCGTGCGCAGTGGAATATTGGGATTCGGATTGCCCGCCGCGGTTGGGCTGCAACTCGCGCGGCCGGAGCGGCGCGTGATCTGCGCGGTGGGCGATGGATCTTTGCAGTATTCGGTGCAGGCGCTGTGGTCGGCGGTGCAGTCGAAAGCTCCGGTCGTCGTCATCGTGATCTGCAACGGCAATTATTCCGCGCTGAAGGGCTTCCGCGAATTCACAAAGGTCGGCAAGAATGTGCCGGGAATCGACATTCCGGGAATCGATGCGACGCTGATCGCGCGCGGATACGGAATGCAGGCGAGCGCGGTGGACCGCCCGGAAGATCTAGAATCAGCGCTGCGCGAAGCGCTGGCTTCTCCTTGCGCAACGCTTGTGAGCGTGAATGTTCAAGAGGGCGGGCAGAAAACGATGGGCATGGACCAGTCTGTGAACCCGCCAAATTACGGGTGAGATTGCGGAATGGCCGAAACTTGACTCCCGACTCGCTCCCGACTGTCGCAATCAAGGTTGGAGGAAGTCGATCAGAGCGGTAGTGAATTCGCGCGGTCATTCGATATTTGAAATGTGAGCGGCGGGCAGATGCAGCACGCGCACACCCGGAATTTCACGCACCAAGATCTCGCCGTGCCCCTCCCATGGCGTGGCGACATCACGGTCGCCGACAATTACCAAGGTGGGCGTGGTGATTTAACACAGCACTGCTGTGAAATCCATATCGCGAATGGCCGAGCAGCAACCCGCGTAACCCGCGGGAACGGTGCCCAGCAGAGTCTCGCGCAGCGAGCTCACGTAAGGATTGCCTTGGGCCAAAGTTTCCGCGGTGAAAAATCGGCTCATGGCGACATCGACGATAGCCTGCATACCGCCTTCGAGAACCATGCGGCCGCGGTCATCCCAATTCGACTTGGGCGCAAGTTTCGGCGAAGTGTTCGCGAGCACAAGCCGTGTAAGCCGATTGGGAGCATTGACCCCGAGCGATTGCCCGATCATGCCGCCGAGCGATAGTCCGCAAAAGGTGAATTTGCCGATGTGCAGTGAATCCGCGAGCGCTAACACGTCGCGACCGAGCCGTTCGATGGAGTATTCGTCGCGGGGCGCATCGGATGCGCCGTGGCCGCGCGTGTCGTAGCGGAGCACCTGAAAGTGCTGAAGCAGGTCCGGCATTTGCTGAGCCCACTGGCCGTGATCGGCGCCGATCGAACTGGAAAGAAGCAGGACGGGCAAACCTGCATTGCCTTCGAGGCGGTAATACAGGCGCGCGTTTTCGACGTTGATGAACGCCATGAGAGAATCTTCCGCTTACTTATCTTCTTTTTGCGCACCGGATGACGCGAGTAGCCGCTGGCGGAATTTTTCCGCGACGCCGAGGTACGATTCTGGCGTTTCCAGGTCACGCAGCGTGGCGCTATCGATCAACTGCGTGACCTCCGGGTTTTCCGCCAGTACATCGCCTAGTTTGCGTTGCTGCAGTTCGCTTCGCCGCGCGGCTTCCTGCAGCATTTCGTGCGCGCGATCGCGACCTAGCGTCGGAGCCAACAACATTGCGACGCGCTCCGCAAACACGGTGCCATTCGCGGCGGCGATATTTTCGCGCATCTGCGTCGGGTTCACGTCGAGACCTTCCGCCGCTTCGGCCATGCTTGCAAGCGCAGCACCAGTGGCCTGAATCACACCACTAATCGTGGACCATTCGGCTTGCCAGCCGCCGACTCCGCGCTCGTGCTCCTGCGGCATCCCGGCAAGAAATGACGCTACCAGACCGGGCACGCGGTTCGCAGCCGCGAGTGCCACCGCCGATCCGATGGGATTGCGCTTCTGCGGCATGGTGGACGAACCGCCGCGCCCGTCGCCGACCGGCTCCGCTGCTTCGGCGACTTCGCCCTGCATCAGCAGAGCTAGATCGCGCGCCATTTTTCCCAAACAGCCGGTGAGCACACCACAGGACACCACTAGCGCCGCCAAGCGGTCGCGATGCGCGTGCCACGGCGCGTCAGGGTCGGCCAGTCGCAGATCCTGCGCTATGGCACTGCCGACTTCGATCCCCTTGTCGCCGAGAGCGGCAAGCGTGGCGCTTGCGCCGCCGAACTGCAGAACGAGAGCTTCGGCGCAGGCGCTATCAAACCGCGCGCGGCTGCGGCGAATGGCGGCAAGCCAACCTGCGACTTTCAGGCCGAACGTGACCGGCGGCGCAGCTTGCAGAAGAGTCCGGCCGAGCATTACTGATTCGCGGTGCTTTTCCGAAAGCGCGGCGAGAGCATTTTCCAGTCGCGCGAGGTCCGCGGACAGAATTGGGTGCGAGCGCTTGAGCAGCAGCACGAGGGCGGTGTCTGCGACGTCCTGGCTGGTTGCACCCCAGTGGACGAAACGCGCGGCGTGTTCATCGGCAGCGCGGACCTTGGCGGTGAGCGCTTTCACCACCGGAATTCCGGGCGTGCCGGCGCGAAGAAATTCGGCTGCCATTGGGGCGGTGTCGAAAGCGGCCGCGTTGGCAGCCGAAACAATGGCGTCCGCGGCGGCTTGCGGGATGATTCCGGCGCGCGCTTCGGCGCGCGCCAGCGCCGCTTCGAAATCGAGCAGCGCCTGCAGCACGGATTCATCGGAGAAAATTTCAGCAAGCGGCGCTGTGGTGGTGAGGCTATCGATCAGCCGCGGCGGCACGCGATTCCTCCTTGCCAAGCTCGAGCAAATTGCAAAACGGATGGACTACGGCGCGTCTGCAGTCTAAACGTCGCAAAATACCGTTTCCTGACTACCGCCGATGTGCACTTCGAAACGCCACGCGCCGGCCTCGTCCGCGATCGGCTGCGCCATCAATGTGCTTCGGCGCGCCTTTGGAACCAGCGCAAGGACTTCATCTTCATCATTCGCGCGATCGCCGGCGAAATAGATACGCGTCGCCAAACGCTTCAGCACGCCTCGCCCGAACACGGAAACTTCCAGATGAGGCGCTTGCATCGACTTGCCCGGCCCTGGCACGCGTCCGGGCTTGATGGTTGCGAAAACGCAGATGCCTTCGCAATTGGTGGCCACGCGCCCGAAGCCGAGAAACGCCGGATCGACCGACTTCGGCTGGTTGTCAGCGGGGTGATTGTACTTTCCATTCGAGTTAGCCTGCCAGATTTCTATCATGGCGTCGTCAACCGTAGCGCCGTCGCGATCGAACACCGCACAGACCAGCTTCACGCGTTCGCCGCGCACGCCATGTCCGGCGATGCAGGAAATCTCGCGCGAACCGCTCATTCCGATTTGAAAATATGGGCCGACGGTTTGTGACGGCGTTGGCACCAGATCCCTTTTGCGATCACCGTTTCTTTTCAAAGGGGGTCTCCCGCGGGCCGCGCAGAACAATATCGAAACGGAAGCCCAGCGACCAATCCGGCTTCGTAAGGTCGATATCGAATTTCGAAATCAATCGCTGCCGCGCTTTTTCGTCTGGAATGGAATTCAGAATCGGATCGAACGGGAAAAGCGGATCTCCGGGGAAATACATCTGCGTGACGAGACGCGATGCAAAAGCGGTTCCGAAAAGCGAAAAATGAATGTGCGCGGGACGCCACGCGTTGGGATGATTGTTCCACGGGTACGGTCCCGGCTTGATTGTGGTGAAAACATAGCGGCCTTGCGCATCGGTAAGCGTCCGGCCCGCACCGGTGAAGTTCGGGTCGAGCGGTGCGGCGTGCTGATCGATACGATGGGCATACCGGCCTGCGGCATTGCACTGCCAGATTTCGATCAGCGCGTTGGGAACAGGCCGGCCGGTATCGTCCAGCACCCGTCCTGAGACCGTAATGCGCTCGCCGAGCGGGTCGCCGGAATGCTGACGAGTGAGATCGTTATCAGTTTCGGCCATTTTCTCGTGACCAAAGACTGGACCTGTGATTTCAGAAAGCGTTTGCGGTAGCACGATTAGAGGCTTTCGTGGCGAGCGGCGAGCGGTGGCTTTGTAAGGTGGATATAAATACGGCGGCTGCGTATTCGCGGGATACCGGCGATACCCCTGCGGAACGGGCCGCTTGTCGGTGTTTTTTGAGCCTCGCCCGCTGGCGCTCGACGAGCCGACCATGCGGGGCGTTGAACGGAATGAAGTCGGCATGCGGCGGAACCCTCCCCCAATATCCCAATTCTGTGCAATCCGCGCGGGCAAAATCTCAGTCTTGTAGTTCGTGGCGCAGCCTCTCAAATGTGGTCGACAACTCTTCCGGTTCGACGCGCGTTTCGCCCGTGACCGTCATGAAATTGGCATCACCCGACCAACGCGGGAGCACATGCAAATGCAAGTGACCGGTGACACCCGCGCCCGCGGCGCGCCCCAAATTCATGCCGAGATTGTAGCCCTCGGGCCGATATACACGTCCGAGCGCGCCTTGCACCCGCTGGGCCAGGCGCATCATCTCGGCGAGTGTCTCTGGATCAACCGCGGAAAGATCGGCAATGTGAGCGTACGGAACCACCATGACGTGGCCGCTGGTGTAAGGGTAGCGATTTAGAATGACGAAGTTTTTTTCGCCGCGCAGAACGACGAGCGTACGCGCGTCGTCATTCGCGGCGAGGGCATCGCAGAAGATGCAGCGGTCATCCTTCGAGGCATTGGCGATGTAGCGATACCGCCAAGGCGTCCAAAGATAATCCATCCGGCCTAGCTCTGAGTGCCGGAAGACGGGGAACCCTCCGCCTGAGGGTTATTGACGTAGTCCTTGAGTTCTTTGCTGGGTTTGAAGAATGGAATTTTTTTCGCCGGAACTTCAACCTTGGCACCGGTTTTCGGATTTCGTCCAGTGCGCCCGCGGCGTTCGCGAGTACGAAAGCTGCCGAACCCGCGGATCTCGATCTTGTCGTCAGCCTGAAGCGCCGAGATGATGCTGTCAAAAATTGTCTCGACGGCGGATTCCGCTTCCTTACGCGATAATTCCGCCACTCGTTCGACCTCTCCGACGAGGTCGGCCTTGGTCATGGTCTGATTCGAATTGGTTTCGTGCGCTCCCGCGGCGTCTGTCATCGGTGGAGAGCCTCCTCTCGCAACTTGTTATGAACCGGGCCTATTGTGCGCCGGGGCGGGGCGCCGCACGACCTGTGAGTATCATCAATCAACGCCGAGGTAAATACAATCCCGATCAGAGCGCCTGCCGCTTGGCTAGAAGCGCATCGCCAATAGTGGCGTTAGGGGAGGAGCGCGACGACCGGAACGACTCCATCTCCTGCCGTTCGGCCTGCTTCTGCGCGGCGCGGTAGCTGAGGCTAATTTTGCGCTGCTCGGGCTCGATTTTCAGGATCTTGAAATCATGCTCCTGGCCAGCCGCAAGAACGGAAGTGACGCGCTGTTCGCGCGAGAGCTTCGAGCTGTCGTGATCGCCCTTGGAACGGCGCTCCTCAATTTCAGAAATGTGACAGAGGCCCTCGATGCCTTCGGCCAATTCGATAAACGCACCGAATTCCGCCGTGCGCGCGACCTTGCCACGGATCACTTCTCCGGCTTTGTGCTCGCCGAACCACTTGGCCCAGATGTCGTTGACCTGCTTGATGCCGAGCGACAGCCGGCGGTTCTGCGTGTCGACTTTCAGGACGCGCGCTTCCACCATCTCGCCCTTTTTCACTTTTTCACTTGGATGCTTCACGCGCTCGGTCCAGCTCATGTCGCTGATGTGGATTAGGCCCTCGATGCCTTCCTCGATTTCCACGAAGGCGCCAAAGTCGGCGAGGTTTCGAACGCGGCCACTGACCAGGGTTCCCGTCGGATATTTATCGGCAACCGCTTCCCACGGATCGGGCAGCGTCTGCTTGAGGCCAAGAGATATACGGCGTTGCTCCGGCTTCATTTCCAGCACCACAACCTCGACATCATCGCCAACTTTCACGATTTTGGAGGGATGCTTGGCGTGCTTTGACCAAGTCATCTCGCTAACATGTACCAGGCCCTCAATGCCGGGCTCGATCTGCACGAACGCACCGTAGTCCGTGACGCCAACTACTTTCCCGGTAGCGCGGGTACCGACCGCGAACCGCTCCGGAACCGTGGCCCACGGGTCGGGAAGGAGCTGCTTTCGTCCAAGCGAAATGCGCTGCTTTTCTTTATCGAACTTGAGTACTTGTACCTGAATTTCCTCACCGGGCTGAACCACCTTCGAAGGATGCGGCACGCGGCCCCAGACCAGATCGCTTACGTGCAGTAGGCCGTCCATTCCTCCAAGGTCGACGAAGATTCCGTAGTCGGTGATGTTCTTCACGCGACCCGTAACCACGGCGCCTTCTTCCAGAGTCGAGGCAAGAGCGTCGCGCTTGGCATTCTGCTCTTCTTCAAGGATCGCGCGCCGGCTGACAACCACGTTGCCGCGCTTGCGATTCAGCTTCAGGACACGTACTTCAATTCCTCGGTCTTTCCAGGCATCCAGGTCGTGCACCGGCTTCAGTTCGATCTGCGAGGCAGGCAAAAAGGCGCGAACGCCGATATCCACAACCAAGCCGCCCTTAATCCGCTCTACGACCTTTGCAGAAATGTTGCTGTGCTCACGGGACGACTTCTCGATGCGCTCCCAGCAACGCCGCCGGTGCGCGCGCGCATGGGAAAGGAGCACGTATCCGTCTTTCTGTTCGTGCAGCCTTTCGACCTCGATGGTCTGGCCAGGTCCAAATTCGATCGGCGCGCCGGAATCGAGAAATTCCTGAGCGGGAACCAAGCCCTCGAATTTTCCGCCTACATCCACAACCACGCCCGCATCGGTAACAGCCAGCACATGACCATCAAAAATCTCGCCTTCGGCCGCGGCTTCGGCAGCTGGAAACTGGTCGAGCATGCGATCCATGCTCTCGGCCATCTCGGCGGCATCGCTTTGCGCCGCGGCATTTTGTTCTCGGCCAGGTTCCACTGCGCCTGGGTTTTTGCCGTCCACGGATTCATTTCGAGCATTCTCGTGAGTTTCGGAGGGGACTTGCTGATTTGCGGTGGGACTCATCGAAATCTCGGGTTCCATGGGAATGGATTGTTCGGGTACGCGGGCGACGGCGGTAGCGGCGCCAGCACTGGTTTGCGCGTCTCCCGAAGCGGCAGGAGATGCCGTCGCCGATGGCTCGACAGACGATTCAGCCGAAGAAACTTGCGCGTTGGGGTTTTGTTCGGGTGACATGAAGAACGGCCTCCGTACGGGTGCGTGCCCTGTTTGCCGAGGGTCCGACCTCGGTTACTCCATCCTGCTCGGGGGATGAAGCAATGAAGGGGATAAAGCGTCGACGTGAGACGCCGTACCGAAGAAATGATACGCGTGCGGTTCGCGGCTTGTCAACCGGACGGGCGCTGGTCGCCTACACGACGAACGCGCAACTCGCTTGCGCGTTGGTACAAGCAGGCTCGGCCGGCCGCTCGCAAGAGAAACACTGTGATACAGTTGCGTGCCGATGCGCATTTTCGTCCTCGGGGCCGGCGGAACGGGCTCGCTGCTTGCACAACTGCTGGAGCGTCAGGGGCATTCCGTCCGGTGCGGCGACCGCGACGTGGAGCGTGCCCGGCGCTTCCTGGGCAGGAAAAGCGGGATCCGGATCGTTGAGGCGAACGCGCGCAATATTTGGTCGATCGTTCGCGCAGGGCGCGGAGCGAACTTAGTCGTCAATGCCTCACCCGCCGTTTATTACAAGATTATTCTCCGCGCGGCTCTTCGGCTTCGGGCCCATTACCTGGATTTAAACTCGCACCTCACCACAAATCCGTTTCGACCGGAACAGTTCCAATTTGCTAGAAGCTGTTGCACAACCGTGGACAAGCCATTGAAATGATGGTGGTTGAGTTTTTGAAAATGAGAGATAAGCAGAGTCAGCAGCGCCGAAGGAGGGCCGATGGCGCGATCCGGTCCATTGCTGACCGAAGCGCAGTGGAAGAAAATCGCGCCCTTGCTCCCCCGGCCGCCCAAACAACGCAAGGGCGGTCGTCCGTGGATCGAGAACCGCCGTGTGCTGGAAGGGATTTTGTGGATTCTGCGGAGCGGGGCTCGCTGGCAGGACCTGCCGGAGAAATTCCCACATCCTTCCACGTGCTGGCGGCGACTGCGGGACTGGGAAGAGCGGGGCGTTTGGTTGAACATCTGGCGGGTGTTTCTGAGCGAGTTGAACGAGCGCCAGCAATGGAAGTGGAGCGAGTCGTTTCTGGACGGCAGTTTCGCTCCGGCAAAAAAAGGGGCTGCGGAGTCGGAAAAACCAAGCGGGGCAA
>Ga0307373_10000911_pt1 | contig 56404 bp, 50 predicted proteins | sample OX2MG_FD_202534 | JGI IMG/M metagenome (GOLD analysis project Ga0307373, IMG submission 202534) | Soil microbial communities from Risofladan, Vaasa, Finland - OX-2 | ecosystem: Environmental > Terrestrial > Soil > Coastal area > Acid sulfate soil | place: Finland: Risofladan, Vaasa | collected... | reverse complement strand
AGGCCAAGGGCGATTCCTCCAAGAGTCTTACCTGGAAGCAGGCTTGCCGCAAGCTGGGCGTCAAGACCATTCAGGTGCAGGGAAAGAATCCGGGACCTTGCACGCTCGGTTCCAGCGGCGTGGGAGGCGCGCAGGTGGCGGACGTTTCTGTGGACACGGAGACCGGCGTGGTCCGCATCAATCGCATGGTTGCGGCCCAGGATTGCGGCCTGATCATAGATATGAAGACGGCGAAGAGCCAGGTTTACGGCGCCTTTATCATGGGCATTTGCTACGCGCTTTACGAAGAGAAAATCATGGATAACGTCACCGGCCGCATGTTGAACCCCAACATGGAGTTCTACAAGCTGGCGGGCATTGGCGACATTGGTGAATTCAAAGTTCATATGATGACCGGGCCGGGATACGACGAACGCGGAGTGATCGGCTTGGGCGAGCCGCCGGTGATTTCGCCGGGCGCGGCCATTTCCAACGCCGTGGCCAATGCCATCGGCGTGCGGGTGCCCACCCTGCCGCTGACTCCGGATAAGGTTCTCGCAGCGCTTGAAAAAGGAGGTGTTGCCTGATGGAAGCCTTTGAATATACAGCGCCAAAGACGGCCCAGGAAGTGATCAAGCTCCTGCCCTCGGAATGGGGCCACACGGATATTCTGGCGGGCGGAACGGACCTGATCAGCGGATTGAAGGACGGGATCACCAGTCCGAAGCGACTGGTCAGCTTAAAACACGTCAAGGATCTCCGCGAGATCAGTTACAAGCCCGGTCCCGGCTTGCGGATCGGGGCTATGGCGACCCTCCAGGACCTGATCGACCATCCTGCCGTGAAGAGCCATTTCCCGGTGCTCATTGAGGCCGCAGAAAGCGTGAGGAGCGAGCAACTGCGGAACATGGGAACGGTGGGCGGTGAGCTGTTGCAGCGGCCCCGCTGCTGGTATTACCGCGCCGGGTACGGGCTGCTGGCCCAACATGAAGGGAAATCGCTGCCGGTGGAAGGTGACAACCGCTACCACGCCATCCTGGGCAATTCCGGTCCAGCCTATTTTGTCAGTCCGTCGATGCTCGCGCCCATTCTGATTGCACTGGGATCAACCGTAGAAATTCGCGGACCCAAAGGGACGCGGCGGCTGGCCTTGGAGAAGTTGTTCGTGACCCCCACCGAGGTCGGCGAGCGTGAGCACTCGATCAAGCCCAATGAAATCCTGACGGAGATCATGGTGCCCCATCACAGCATGGCCAAGAGCGCGGTCTATGAAGTCCGGCAAAAGGAAGCCTTGGATTGGCCCCTTGCCGCCGCCGCCGTGGTTTTACACATGAGCGGCAACACCGTCAACAGCGCCCGCGTGGTGCTGGGCCACGTCGCGCCGGTGCCGTGGGTATCGCCCGAAGCGGCAAGCGTGCTGCAAGGTAAGGCCGTCACGGAGGAGCTTGCCGCCGAGGCCGGCGCGGCCAGCGTCAAGGACGCCCATCCGCTCTCGAAGAACGGCTACAAGGTGCAATTGACCAAAGTGGCCGTCAAGCGGGCCATCCTCGCGGCTGTGAAAGGAGAGGCTTAAATGGCACAGATTGCAAATGAACCCGGCACGATGCTGGCTTACTGCCAGCGCCTGCGCTGCAAGGAAATGTTTATCGAGACCGGTGAGCCTTTTAACATGGCGGAAACCGGCAGCGGCATCTACTGGTGTTCCCACACGCAAAACCCGCTGGGCCCCGACGGCCAGGTTGCTGACCATGAGAATTGCCGGCCCGGCCGCTCCTGCTTCGAAGAGACGTAGGGGCGACCCTTGGGTCGCCCGCCTGGCCGGCGGATGACGGACAGCAAGTAGCACAGACCTGTCTTACAAGGTCTGCGGCTTTTCAGGGCTGATGACCTTCGGTGTTGTTTAACGGCCGCTGCTTGCTTTGGATTTGGCTGTGGAGTGAACCGTTCATCGGCTGGTATGACCTTGCCTCGATATATCCTCCTGGGTATGTTGACCGTCGGCTTGGCCACTCAGGTGTCCGCGCAGACGGATCGCTGTCTTGACCGAACGATCCCGGCATACGTTTACACAGACCGAGGAGATGCTGTCATCCCCCTCACAGCGGCTAACTTCAAAGCGAGCATCCGCGGCAAGCCTATTCTTGTGACCGACGCGAGCTATGACAGTGGCCCGCGGAGAATCGTGATCCTGATCGACGTGAGTGGGAGCATGACCGAGCGGGGCAGACTAAAATGGGGGCTTACGTTCGCGCAAGATATGATCTCCTTGACGTCGTCTCAGGACTGGCTGGCACTTCTCACATTCAGCAACCGGGTCGAGGATGCTATTCCCTTCGGCCAGAGCCGGGCGGCCTTGCTGGCAGAGGTCGATAAACTGCAAGACACAAACTGGGACCGCGTGAAGGGTCTGCGCAGGACCGCTCTGGAAGACGCGCTGGTCCACGCCCTCGCATTGCTGAAGACACCGAGAGTGGGAGACGCGATTTGTTTGGTGACGGATGGCGGCGAGAACGCCAGCCAAGCACGGCAGTCCAGGGTCGAAGCCCTCCTGGAGTCAGCCGGCGTCCGGGTGTTCGCGATCCTCCCAACTTGGAACATGGGTTCTCGTACAATTAGCCCCGTGGAGGCTGAGGGCCCCACTAAATTGCGTGGATTAGCGACCGCAACGGGTGGTGCTCTCCTGGTGTTTGTTCCTGGCCAAGTTAGGTACGTTTCTACGCCTACCACTGGACCTTTTGTCGTTACCGTCCAGGATAAGCAGGATCTGTCGAGTGCGGCGCAAGGTTTCCATCAGGAGATTTCTAGTTTCATCAAGCTCAACCTGAGGTTACCGGGGCCGCTCGCAAAACCTCACGACTGGAAGCTGGATGTTGTGGACGCCTCCGGTCGTCAAAACAAGAACCTGGAGATTGTCTATCCGCATCGGCTCCCACCCTGCACACCGGGAGCAGTTCATTAGCGGGCAACGCCGATCTGTTTCTCAAGGTCTGCGGTCCTTATCTTCGCTTTCCCGATTGAGCTTGATCTTCTCCTTCGAGCGTAGCATCCGGGGTATGGCGCAGGAACTTTATCAGCCCCGCGCCGGTGGCCTTGCCCGCGCGCTTCTTGAAGAACTCTGCTGCCGTTTCCACCACTCCAATCTTTTCGGCTACGGCAACAGTGATCCACTGATTCAGGGAAACACCATCCTCTGCGGCAAGCCGCTGGGCGGCCTTCTTTACGGAGAGCGGAAGCTTCAATGGATATGCAGCTTTACTCATGGTGTCACCTTTCTTAGAAGTTCTGGGGGGCGAATGATGGGGATTGTGAATCGATCGCCGCGCGGCTCCCTACCGTTCTAGTCCCGCCCTCTCCGGGCTCTCCTTTTTGAAAAATGGCTTCCATTGTTCTGGCCGCGGCGGCGCGGTGGCCAGGCTCACGAAGATGAGCGCCGCGAGCGACGCCACGATCGCCGGATAAATCATGGGCGTCGTGAATCCCCAAACCTTCCAAATGACTGCCACCCCTGTTCCCGCTACAATTGAGCTCAATCCTCCCGCCGTGGTGGCGCGCTTCCAAAAGAAGGCGGCAATCACCGCAGGAGTAACTCCCGCGCCGTACACGTCATAGGCATAAACCGCCGTTGCCAGGATCGAAGGTTGGAAGGCCTGCGCCAACGCAATCAGGCCGAGCGCAACAACCACAATCCGGGAAAGGATCAATAGACTTCGGTCGCTCGACCGCTTCATCAGAAAACGCTGGAACAGGTCATGCACCACGCTGGTGGCTGGGGAAAACAGGTAATTGTTTCCAGTGGAGACGACTTTGGCAAATACGGCGCCCAGGAAAATGGCGCCCGCCCACGCAACCATGCCGTGGCGGGCGGCATAGGGAATCAGGCCCCAGGAAGGCAGCGAGCCAGCCTTGATGACCGGCGCAAACATCACTCCCGCCACCACCGCCAGCAGCACAATCACCGTTTCCAGCACCATCGTCCCGCACACCCAGCCGATCACCGACCGGCGGGCGTCCTTCTCGCTGCGCGCCGAAAAGAACTTCTGATAGGTGCTCTGATTGCCAATCATGAGCGTGAAAGTTGGGAAGAAGTAGCCGAACACCTCGCCCCAGCTCATCGTTCCCTTCACGGTAAAGTGGCTGGCGGGTAGCGCGGCGTGAACGGCGCTCCATCCACCCACGCGCGCCAGCATGGCCGGAAGCGCCAGCAGGCAACCCACCGTCACCACAATGCCGATCACCAGGTCCGCATAGGCCACCGAGGACATGCCGGCCAGCGCCGTGAAGACGATCACGAAAACCGCAAGAATAATCGTGCCGGAAGTCTCACTGACCCCGAAAGCCAGATTCAGGATTCGTCCGCCGCCCCGGAACTGGTAACTGACGATGGCGGTGAAGGAGATGATGATGCAGATGGTTCCCAGAACCCGTGCCACCGGGCTGTAACGCACTTCGAGCAAGTCGGGAACCGTGTATTGGGCGAAAGCGCGAGCGCGGCCCGCAATGAAATAGATTATCACCAGGCCCGCCCATCCTCCTGCTGGCAGCCAGAGGGCAGCCAGTCCCTGGCGATAGGCAAACTCCGCGCCCGCGAAAAGGCTGCCCGCCCCGATCCAGGAACAGAGCAGCGTGAAAACCAACACCGGCGCGGAAAGCTTGCGGTCTGCCACCATAAAGTCATCGTGGGATTTCAGCCGCAACATGCGGGTGACACTGGTGACGAGCAGTGCCACCACCACCAGCGTCAGGACCAGCGCATAGAGCATCGTGGGTTCCTTGAATTCAGGATTTGAATTGCCTTCCACCGATATGGGTGGTGACAGTTGTGAAACTGCGCGTAAGGGCGCGGCCCTTGACCGGAAGGGTACGGTCTTAACCGTACCGCAAAATTCTCATTAACTCTCCCCTCGCCCCTTGCGGGGAGAGGGGCTGGGGTGAGGGGTGTTGAAGAACGTTCGAAGAATACGCCACCGTAATTGCGAATGGTGGTACTAAGCCCCACCCAATCCTTCCAGCCGGGCCAGAACCGCTTCCGGCGCTTCGCATTCCACTCGAATCAATTTGCGGCGGCTCTTTTCGCCCGTGACGATTGTGACCGCTGAAACCGGCACAGCCAGCGATTTCGCCACCAGTTTGCGGCTGGCTTCATTGGCTTCGCCGCCGGAGGGTGGAGCATGAACTTCCAATCTGATTTCGCCGGAAACCGCGTCCCTGGACATGCGCTCCCGGGAGGATCGCGGACGAACCTTGACCCAGAAAGTCAAACTGTGAGCGGTCAGTGTGACGTCCCATGCCGATTGGGTAGCAGACCCACCCACCTTCCCTCGCTCCGCAGCAAGCTGATTGGAAGTTTGACTTGCTGGGGTGCCACCCGGAGGGTTCTTCACGTTGCCGTCTGCCTTTCACCAAAGATCGCGGTCCCCACGCGCACCATCGTCGCGCCCTCTTCAATGGCGACTTCAAAATCATGGCTCATGCCCATAGAAAGCTCCGTAGGGGCGACCCTTGTGGTCGCCCGCGTCCACCGAATCTCTTCAGCCAGCTTGCGGAGTCGCCGGAACCAGGAACGGGCATCCCCCGGGTTCTCGCTCATGGGCGGAATCAGCATCAGGCCGCGTAGTTCCAGCCGGTCGAAGGCAAGAATATTCTCAATCGCGCTCTTCACTTCGTCCGCATTCATACCGGACTTGGTTTCTTCCTGAGCCAGATTGACTTGAAGCAAAATGGGCAGATGCTTCTGGTTTGATTCCGCAGCATGATTGAGTCTTTCCGCCAGCCGGATGGAATCGACCGAATGAATCCAGTCAAACAGTTCCGCCGCAGCCGTGGCTTTGTTGCTTTGCAGATGGCCAATCAGGTGCCAGGTGGCATCCAGACCGGCGAGCGCGGAACGCTTGGCTGCTCCTTCCTGCACCCGGTTTTCGCCAAAATCGCGTAAACCAGCTTCGTAGGCTTCACGAACTCTTCCGGCGTCCACCGTCTTTGTCACCGCGATCAGGCGCACCTCTTCGGGCTTCCGGCCCGCCCGGCGGCAGGCGGCGGCGATCCGGTCTTGAACCCGCGCGATGTTATCTTTGACATTGGACATGAGAAACCAAGCCGCCGCGTATTTTATCACTTCGTCTGCCGTCCCGTTTGGTTTCGGGATCGCACAAAGATTACTGTCTCACTTGTCTCATCGTGCCTATCGCAGTCTGCTATGCTGGAAGCGGGAATCCAGGACACATCTTCTCGCACCCCCTCACCCGGCGCTGTGCGCCACCCTCTCCCCCAAGGGGGGCGAGGGCCACAAAATTCTCATTAACTCTCCCCTCGCCCCTTGCGGGGAGAGGGGCTGGGGGTGAGTGGAGTGGCGAGCGCAACCAAAATTTACGGAACGAACCCTAAGAGTGTATGAAAACAAAGGATCGAGGTTTGGAACGAACCCTAAGCCGGACAAGGGATCCCTTTTTGATGGGATAATGGGGGACACGAATTGGTCCATGAGTGCAGCAGTCTGCTCCATGGCCGGTGTCACGGGCGGCAGGTGAATCGTCGGCCTTAGAAGGAGAAACCCTTCCGATTTGGTAAAAAGTGGCATTTTTATAACAGTCGAAGGAATTGATGGAACGGGCAAGACAACCCAACTCCGTCTGCTGGCTTCATACTTGCGGAAGCGCAAATACAAAGTTCGTGTGACGCGCGAGCCCGGTGGCACGCGGCTTGGGGAACAGATTCGGGAGATTCTGCTTTCATCCCGGACACGGAGCTTGGCGCCTTGGGCGGAGTTGTCGCTTCTTTACGCGGCACGCGCCCAGCACCTCGATGAAGTCATCCGTCCGGCGCTGGCTCAAGGATGGCTTGTGATCAGCGACCGTTTCAACGACGCGAGCTTTGCTTATCAGGGATTCGGACGCAAATTGGGGTGGGAAGCCGTCCACCGCTTGGATGATCTGATCTGCGGGACAGTTCAGCCACAACTTACACTTTTGCTGGACGCCCCGCCCCACTCATCGCTGGCCAGGGCGCTCGAGCGGGAAGGGAACTCGGGCCGTTCGCGCTTCGAGGAGCAGGGATTGACGTTCCAGAAGCGGGTTCGACGAGGATACCTGGAAATTGCCCGTCGATACCCGGAGCGAGTTAAAATGATCCGGGCGAACCGGCCCATCAAGGAAGTGCAAGCCGAAATTCGAAAGCTCGTCGATGAATTCCTTGCCCATAGGCTTCGGCGTTCCTGACGGTTCTCTAAGGGAAGACTGACAGCGAAGGGCTCAGTCGGTGAACAAGCGAGGTTAGCGGCCAGCAAGAAAAACGGGCGGCGCTGGCTGAGATCTGATGGCGTATGTCCTTTGATTCCTTTCTTGGAAATTCGGAAGCCGTGAAGGCGCTTCGCGGCATGATCTCCAGCGGGCGCGTGCCGGGCTCGTTGGTATTTGCCGGCCCGGACGGAGTGGGCAAGCGCACCTTGGCGGAGATGATGGCGAAGGCCCTGAATTGCGAGCGCCTGAAGGATGATTTTTGCGGCCAGTGCAGCCGCTGTGTCAAGAGTGAGCAGATGCTGGCGGCATCGCGGGAGGAGCTGGAGCGGCGCCGGGGAATCAAGGATGCGAACCGCCGCGGTGAGGGGCTGATCTACTTCGACGTGCAATTGATCGCGCCCATCACGCGCTACATCCTGACCGAGCAGGTTCGCCAAATCCGCCAGACCGCTTACACTCGTCCCTTTGAAATGCCACGCCGCATTTTCATCATCGACCGGGCTCAATTGCTTCATTGGCAAGCCGTGGATTTGCTCCTCAAAGTTCTTGAAGAGCCACCGGAGAGTACGCTGTTTCTTTTGGTCTGCCCCAACGTGCATGAGCTGCGCGCCACCATCCGCTCGCGTTGCTTTAAGGTGATGTTCAAAGAGGTTGGCCATGAAGTGATCCGGGGTGTGATGGAAAGAGACCGCGGGTTCACCAAGGAGGATTTGGAACTGGGAGTGCGCATCGCGGCGGGAAGCATAGCGCGCGCCAAGAGTCTGGACCTTGCGGCTTACCGCCAGCTCCGGGAGCCGTGGGTGAACCTGCTTGGAGCGCTGGCTACGAGAGATGCTGCCAAACTGGGGCCGCAGGATTGGAAGCGGTTGTTTGACGCCACCCGGGCGCTCACCGAGAACCGGGAGCAATTTGAAGAGACGCTGGGAATTGGCTATGGCCTGCTCCATGACTTACTGGAGCTTGCGGAGTCGGATTCGACGCAGCGTCTGGCGAACCTGGACCTGCTGCCCCGTGTGAAACCGTGGGCATCGAAACTCGGAGTGAACGGCCTGCGCTTGCTGAAGGATGGGCTTGATGAGGCATTCAAACTTCAGGCGAGAAACGTGAATCAGCAACTGGGCTTTGACTCGATGGCCGTGGGGATGATGGATCGCCGGCTTCGATGAGCGGTGACGGGCGAATTCGGGCGGCGAGATGCGGGCGCGCCGCGACCGGGTTTGGTGACGCAGAACAGAGTGCGGCCATTGCTGTTGGAATGACGCGGGCCGCGTAAAATCAAATTGCGGCCCCTTTTTATCCGTGGTAGACTTCATCATCAGAGTTTTAGATGTGGGTACCGATCTTAACCAATCAACCCCAACCAGCCCACTGCTCATCTGACGATGAGGTTAGATGGGCTCTGTCTTTTCGGGCAGCCTGAACGAAATCATACCTTCTGGTGGGGGACGAAGGAGTTTGGAAAGTGAATCGTAAACTTATCCGTCCATCTCTGTCGGAAATTCAAGATCAGATGGCGCAGCGTCCGCTGCGGCGCAAGCCCACTCCACCTGACCTGACCAATGCCGAAAGCTTTTACTACTTGAAGCAGATGCAGTCCCGCACCCCGATGGTGGTGGTGCTCGAAACTGGCGAAACCATTCTGGGAGTGATTGAGTGGTATGACCGCGGCTGCATCAAAGTTCACCGGAGTGGAGAGCCGAATCTACTAATTATGAAGACCGCGATCCGATATATGTACAAAGCGCCCGACGCCAAGAACGGGGGCGACGGCAACTATCCGCGCGATCTGGAGGGTGAGTAGACCAGGCACGCTGAACATCAATCTTCTTTTTCCCGGTGATCCTGCGCAGATGCCTTTTGCGATGGAACGCTTGACTTGACACGTTTTTTCTACACGCCTACTATGGGTTCTGTTGATTGCGTTTGGAGGTCCATTCACTTTGGAGCGTAAATTTAGCTGCCAGCAAGCGACCCCGTTGGACCGTGTTTCCGTCCTGGGGAATAGGGCCCGGCCGAAATCACTGAGTGCCCTTTGCATGAGCCCGTCCGGCGCTTCTTTCCTGCCATCTTGGGTGGTGTGCGCTTTTGCTCTGGCGGCATTCTTTGCTGGGGTCCATTTGCTCCCGGCTCAGCAGGAACACCACAACAAGCTTCCCGGACTGGACAAAGTTACCTCGAGTGGACCGACCCGCCAAGCCTTCACCGGGAAGATCAAATCATTCGACCGGAAGCGCGAGCTGCTCAGCGTGAACACCATCGAAGGCGCCGACACCGAGATATTTCCACTAAAGAAAAAGGTTAAGGTATCCTCTGCGAACGGGCTGAAGCTCAAGCTGGTGTCTCTGAAGCCAGGAACCAGCATCACGGTCTTTTACGAGCTGAAGGGCGACCGCCGGACCGTTGACCAGATCATCGTGCTCTTAGACATTGCAAAGACCGGCAAGAAGCAAGTCCGGCGCCCGTCGTAGGGTCGTGCTTCCGGCAGATCTGTATTTTGGAGAACCCGGCCCGGCGGAAAGCTTGCTGCTTTTCGGACCTCCGCAAGACGAATCGTCAGGTCAGAATCCGTCCCCAGCCCTTCGGCCCAGTTTTTGATTCCTGATGAAAATCGGCATCACTTGTTACCCCACTTACGGCGGAAGCGGAGTGGTGGCCACGGAGCTGGGCATTGAATTGGCAGCCCGCGGCCACGACGTGCATTTCATCAGCTACGCCCTGCCGTTTCGCATCACTGAACTTTCCGGGCACCTTTACTTTCACGAAGTGGAGGTGATGAACTATCCGCTGTTCGATCATCCGCCCTACACCCTTGCCCTCGCCAGCAAGATGTATAACGTGGCCATGAACGAGTCGCTCGACCTTCTTCATGTCCACTACGCCATCCCCCACTCGGTGAGCGCCTACTTGGCGCGGGCCATGACCCAGGAACGGAAATTGCCGGTGGTGACGACTTTGCACGGAACCGACATCACCCTGGTCGGCGCCGACCGGTCCTATCTGCCGATAACCCGGTTTTCCATCGAGGAAAGTGATGCCGTCACCGCGATTTCGGAATACTTGCGACAGGTCACCCTCAATGAATTCCACATTTCGCGGCGCATTGAGGTAATTCCTAATTTTGTGAATTGCGATGTGTTTCAACCCGCCGATGGGAAGGTCCACCGCGTCCAATTCGCTCCGGGCGGCGAAAAAATTGTGGTTCACCTTTCCAATTTCCGGCCGGTGAAGAGGCTGCCCGACGTGGTCGAAATCTTCGAGCGGATTCGCCGGGAAATTCCGGCCAAGCTGCTGTTGATTGGGGACGGTCCCGACCGCACCGTGGCGGAGTGGATGGTTCGGGAGAAAGGCATAACGGACGATGTGATCTTCCTGGGCAAGCAAAATCAAGTGCAGGATCTGCTGAGCTGTGCTGACGTGCTGCTGCTTCCCAGCGATCTCGAATCCTTCGGCCTCGTGGCGCTGGAAGCCATGGCCTGCGGGATTCCGTCGGTCTGCTCGCATGTCGGGGGCTTGCCCGAGGTGATTCAGGACGGCGTCGAAGGTTTTCTGGTCGCGCCGCGCGATGTTGAAACCATGGCCGCCAAGGCGTTGACGCTGCTGAAGGACGAACCGCTCCGCAAGAAAATGGCCCAAGCCGCGCGGCTCCGTGCCCAATTAAACTTTTGCACGGAGAAAATCATTCCGCGCTATGAAAAGCTTTATGAGTCCGTGCTCAATCAAGCCTCTTGAACCTTGCCTCCAGACGGCCTCAGCCCGAATTTCTCACCACGGAGAACGGAAGGGCGGGGTTGAAACCCCGCCCTTCCGTTCATTCCCCACATTCGCCCACCCTGGTGAAAAATCCGGGTCAGTTGAGCCCGCAAGTTCAAACCCGGCGATGGTGAGGAGACACCATTCCACGAAAAACAATCCGCCCGGGTTCAGTGAGTCATTGAGGCCGGCTGTCGCCTCGGGGCTGGGGATTTTCCGGTGGCGCGGCGGCGGCGGGTGGCGCAACCTGATCCAGGAATTTTCTGACGGCGACCTCGTAAGGCTCGCGGCCGGAATTGAAACCCTCGCCGTGGCGCTTTCCCTCAACTACCACGATCGCCTTCTCCGGGCTTGAACTCGCGGCATACAGTGCTTCGGCATAGGCCGGTGGCATGCGCCGGTCGTTCTTGACAGCAACGAAGAGAATAGGCCGCGTGCCGATCTTCTGTACAGCCTTGATCAAATTGAAGTCGGAAGGCCAGAAATGCCCGCGCAGGGCGATGCCGTACTCGATTTCATCGGGGATCGGGAAGCTGGGAAGCCGCATGAAAAGCTTGGCATGGTGAGCGATCAGCTCATGGAATGTGGTCCAGGAACTGTCGGATATGACCGCCGCGATGTCCGAAGAGTCCGCGGCGGCCATCAACGCGGTTGCGGCGCCCATTGAAATACCCCAGAGGATGATGGGGCGAGGAGCCTTTAGATCATTGAGCGCATATCGCACGGCGCCTTCGGCATCAAGCCGCTCCTGATACCCCAGGGTTGTGATCTTGCCGCCGCTCGCGCCCTGATGGCGGAAGTCGAAGAGCAAGGCGTCGAAGCCGAGACCGTGAGCATATCCGGCCATGGGCAACATTTCAACGCGGGAGCGGTTCAATCCGTGACAGAAGATAATCGTTCCGCGTGGATTGGAGCCCTCCGGCGCAAACCAACCCTTGAGCGGAATTCCGTCCGTAGCGGGAAAGGTGATGGTGGTGTTGTCTTTCATGCCAAATGACGCCGGGGTCTTGCCATCGTTCGGATCGTGAAAGTGGTATTGGTGAGTTGTAACAAAATGAGTGAAGAACCAGGGCACAAAGAGAAGAAAAAAAGCCGCAACCAGCCCCACCAAAACCAGAAGGATATTTCGAATGATCTTCCAGATTTTTCTTCCGCTCATTGTGACCCCCTGAAGAAATTTGCGCGAATGACAAGCCTCAAGATTAGCTCAGCCGTTCAAACCTTTTTTCTTCAACTTTGCACAGGGGCCGGAGCGGGTTCCACAATATGAGTACCAAACAGAATGGCCACGATGGCCGTCATGGTTGCACAGAGGGTGGTGACGGCAAAGTAGCCATAACGTTGGTACAACACCCCGCCCAGCAGAGCTGCGGCCCCAATCCCGAGTTGGGAGGAAATGTTGCGGAATGCGATGAATGACCCGCGCTGTGCCGCCGGCACCAGTTCCGTCATCAAAGCGGTGACAGGCCCCTGCCGGAATGCCGCCCCGAGGCTGGTGAAGGCGAATACCAAGAGCAAGGGAATGATGTGCGAGACAAGCGGAACAATGGCGATGGATGCAGCCAGCAGGATGTTGCTGGCGATGGAAACAGAACGCTTCCCCCAACGGTCGGCGAGAACGCCACCCAAGGGTGCTCCCATGACTGCCACCAGGCCGCCGAGCATGAAGACCCACCCGATTCCGCGCGTGGTCAAGCCCAATCGTTTCCTCAGATATTCACCCAGGTAAGTTATAAAACCGACAAGCCCTCCGGAAACGTTGAAGGCGATGATTCCCGCCGCCACCAAGTCCCTCCGGCGCAGGAAGGAAAGGAATACGCCCAGCATGGTCCGGAGCTTCCCAGGGTCCGGCTCTTTCTTGACCTTGTCTTTCCCTAGCGTCAAGGACGTCATTGTGACCACAGCAGCAAGAATGGCAAAGAACAAGAAGGTGTGCCTCCATCCGAAGTGGCCCGCGATTTGGGCGCCAATCGGTACTCCAATGATGGGCGCGGCGAAGTAGGCAATTGAAATCATGCCAATGGCCCGGCCACGAATGGAGTAATCAAACCAATCGCCCGCGTACGCCACGGAGCAAGTGGAAATCGCCCCGGCAGCGAGTCCCGTCAGAGCCCGAGCCAGAAAAAGACCTCCGAAGGTGACGCTGAGGTATGCCACCCACGAGGCCAAGGCGAAGCCCGCGGCTCCCATCCAGAGGAATCGCCGCCGTCCGTAACGGTCCGAGAGCGAACCCGAGATGAAAGAAGCCAGCGCCGCCGTTAGCGAATACACGACCACCAGCAACCCTGCCGTCCCGACGGACACCTTCAGGGAGTTCACCACGTCCGGCAACAAAGCCGCAATGACTTGGTTGTCCGCAAGGCCAAGGAAGAGGAGGAAGAAGAGGTTGCCGATAACAAGAAAATCAAGTCCGGTCTTCGAACCCTTATCAATCCTGCTGGGAGAGAGGTTGGTCATTAAGAAAAGGTTCGTCGCCGGGGCATTATGTTGACGGGAAAACCCTGGTGCAATCCACTCGAAAGTGGCCATGGTCAGAGAATCGGACCCGCCTCGTCCAATTCAAAAAGTGCAGCCTGGAGCGAGGGCGATTAAGGCTCTTCAAGGTGATGAAGGCCAAGCTTGATGGCGGCGTGATCCGACATATCCACAACGCTCGCCGCGGCGATACCCATGGCCACGACCAGAGCATCGCTGATTTCCCGCCGGGTAACGCCGATTTCCAGAGCCTTCTTAATGTGCCCGGCAAGGCAGCCTTCACACTTGGCAACGGCGGAAGCGGCAATGGCAACCAGCTCCTTGGTCCGGAGGTCCAAAGTTGTGGGCGTGTAATAAGTTTCCTTGTAGAATGACTTGTAAATATTGCGGAAGCGCGGCTCGATCATTCCCATTGAGCTGGGTGTATTCTTTTTCTGCTTTGAATCGTCCTTGGCCATTTTGTTCTCCTGATTCCTTTCCTGTCTTCTTCCGGGTCAAGGAATCGTGATCTCGCAGCTCGAGCCGCCGCACCTTCAACTTGGAAAGACTTAAGGGTTCGATCTTTTGTATGCAGAAGTCTGCATTTCCCTGTGCCAGACTAGGTGCATCGGGCAGGTTATATAGAGAAGATACCCCTCGAATTCAGAATGTTATCACACCTTTCCGGTTGCTTCGGGGGACACGGTGAATTCAGGGCTTCATATGATCTCCTTCTGCCCGGGGCAGGAGTTTTCCCAGGCATGGCGCCCAGATTTCTTCCCTTCATTGATAAAGACTGGAAAGCCGGCCACGGGGTTACTCAAAAGTAGGCGCCGGTTCTTTCCGGGAGCTTTTTTCAGAGACCACAAGTTCAGGAATGACGAATGAAATACGAGTACCCTGGCCCGGCTCGCTCTGAATGCGCAAAGAAAATTCATCGCCGTAGAGCACCCGCAGCCGCTCATTGACGTTGCGGATGCCAATTCCCGATTCGTAGATGTCCCGGCGGCGCTCGGGTGAAATGCCCACGCCGTCATCGTGAACTTCCACGATGAGGTGTCCGTCCTTCCGGTGGGCCACCAAGGTGATGGTGCCGCCCTCAATCTTCGGTCCAATTCCATGCCGGAGGGCATTCTCCACCAGGGGTTGAAGAACCATGCTGGGCACCAGCGACTCAATGGCGCCGGGTTCGACCTGCTTGACGATGCGCAGTTTTTCAGGGCCAAATCGTACCACCTCAATGTCCAGGTAGTCGTCAATGAAATCGAGCTCCTGCCGCAAAGGAACAAAATGAGCTTGCACTTTCAAGCGGCGGCGCAGAATGTTGGAGAGCTTGAGGAGAACCATCCGCGCTTTGTCCGGGTCAAAGCGGATCAAGGAGGAAATGGTGTTCAGCGTGTTGAAGAGGAAGTGGGGATTGATCTGGCTGATGAGCGCGTCCATGCGCGCTTGCAGCAACAACCGTTCCTGCTCCTCCAGCTTATGTTCGATGCGGGTGCTGTTCCAGATGCGAATTGGCAATCCCACGCCGATCAGCGTGCCGAGAACGATCAGGACATTCGTATAAAGATGGGGAGAATCCTGGTAGAAAAGCCAAAGATGCGATCGCACCAGGCGCCCCACGTCAATTCTCGCGATCTCCAGAATGACACACATCAAGGCGAACAGCACCTGCCAGTCCAGGGCGGGTTGTTTGAATCTCTGTTTGATGGAGCGGTAGAGGCTGAGGTCGATAAAGGGGCTGAATTTCCAGATGATTTCCTTGTCCGGACAGATCCATCGCGCCGAACCCGCCACCAGAGCATAAAGAACGGCCATCGGGACGGCCAGGATTTCATGGCCCAGCAAGACCGCCGGCAGGCTCACCATCATGGCTACCACGAGGCCCACGATGGTTCCACCCAACAGCCCGGCCAGCGCCGTGATTTCCAGACTCAAGTCGGCTCCACGGTAATTTGCCAGCAGCCGCGCGAAAACCCCGAGCATGAAGGGAACGCCCAGAAAAGCGGCAAAGAGTAGTTTTTGGCGTGGGGTGCGTTGCTCAATAAAGAGCAACTTTTTGAATTTGCCAAACCGGGCAATGATACTGGCAAGGGACGCAATGACGCCCAGCTTGATCAGTAGCGTGATCAGAATGGTGGCGTTGGTTTGGCTGATGGTTACGTGCATGGTAAGCAGCGGTGTGGATCAGGCCACGCCCGGACAGACGGGAAAAATCGCTGAAATGCCGCAGGGCTTAGTGTTTACGATTAGAGTGGTGTCCAAAAATAGCCCTGACGATGCACAAGTACAACTTCGTGAATAATCTGGGCTAGCACCCATACTGTTCAGTTAAGGCGAGCCTCATGATCTTGATGGCAGAGGCGTGGCGCGACCCCTCACCCCGGCCCTCTCCCCGCCAGCGGGGAGAGGGCCGGGGTGAGGGGTCCTGGTTTAACCGTGTGCGTTATTCTCGAACGGACCTTAAGTGAACAGTATTGGAGCTAGCGCCGGCATCCCGCCTCGACAGAGGCGCGGCAGTTTCCACCCCGTTCCTGGATGCGACACTAGAAACCATCGTCCGGCGCGCCTCCACCTACAAAGTGTACCACCTCCAGCCGGTCGCCGGACTCGACAAACGTACCCGGCCAGAGGTCGCGGGGAAGGATTTCGAGGTTGCGCTCCACCGCCACGCGGTCCAATGGCATTTTGAGCCATTTGAGGAGATCCTGAACGGACTGCGACTCCGGCACTTCTTTGGATTCCCCGTTAATTTGGATGACGATCAAAGCGGCCTCCGCAGGGTGCTGCGTCCAAATACCCTTTGATAATCCGCAGAAACTGACAGCAACGCTATTGGCTTCGACTCCGGACCAGCGCTTGCGGAGTTATGGTTGGGGCGCGGGAAGATTCTTCCGCACCGCGTCGAGCACTCCATTTACAAATTCCACCGACCCGTCCTGGGAAAACCGCCGGGCCAGCTCGATCGATTCATTGATCACCACCGCGGCCGGGTTTTCGGGATAATGGGTCAGCTCATAAACGGCAAGGCGCAGGATGTTCCGGTCAACGGCCGCCATACGGTCAATGCGCCAGTTGGTAGCGCACTCCTTGATGAGTTGGTCGAGCGAATCAACCGAATTCGCGGCTCCCTCGAAAAGACCACGCGCAAAAATCTCCGTCTCCGCATCGGGATGCCGCGGCTTGAGAAATGTTGAGATCACGTGGTCAACACTGTGCTTGCCGACGTCAAACTGGAACAACATTTGCAACGCCAACTCCCGCGCTTTCGTCCTAGAGGCCATAATGTCTTCTTGGAGGGAAAAGCGGAGGACATTTCAGAATGTTCACACCGTCTCGAAAGGAAAGAACGCGTGGACTCTGAAACCGTCCCGAAATTCGTTTCAGGATCTCCTCACTTCCCAGTGAATTGCGGCGGGCGCTTTTCGAGGAACGCACGTGTTCCCTCCTTCATGTCGGCCGTGGCGCAGCAAAGGCCAAAGAGCGCCGCTTCCAAAAATTCTCCTTCCCGTTGCGTCATTTGCGTGCCACGATTCACGGCTTCCATGGAGTATTTGACGGCAAGCGGAGCGTTCGCCATGATTTTGTGGGCCAGGGCTTCGGCGGCGGCAATCAATTGGTTGGCGGGCGTCACCTGATTGACCAGTCCGATGCGGTAAGCTTCCTGCGCCGGAACCGGGTCGCCGCTCAGGATCATCTCCATGGCGCGCCCCTTGCCAACCAGCCGCGCCAGCCGCTGCGTGCCGGCATAGCCCGGAATAATGCCCAGCTTAACCTCCGGTTGGCCGAAGCGCGCATTTTCCGAAGCGATGCGCAGCGTGCAGGCCATCGCCAGCTCGCAACCGCCTCCCAGCGCATAGCCATTCACCGCCGCAATCACCGGCTTGCCAAGATTTTCGATCAGAGCGAGCACCTGCTGGCCGAAAATAGATTTCTCCTTGCCTCCATCGGGAATCTGTACGGCAAGCTCGCTCACGTCCGCGCCCGCCACGAACGCCTTTTCTCCGGCGCCGCGCAGGATCACGGCCCGCACTTCGGGATCAGCTTGGATGGATTCAAAGCAGGCTTTGAGTTCCTCCATCACCCTTTGGTTCAGCGCATTCAATTTCTCGGGCCGGTTGATGGTGACGTAGGCAATGCCTTCGCGTTTTTCATAGAGCAGGGTCTGGTAGTCCATCGGCATTCACCTGAAGTCATAGCCAGTTGTTCGCGTAGATAGCCAAACTGAGGAAGTCTCAGCCTTCCAAAAGCCTATTGACCTTGGGATTTTTGGGGTCCGCATAATCATAGAATCCTTTCCCGGACTTCCTTCCATACATGCCTGCCAACACCATCCGCTTCATCAACGGCGGCGGCGCAAAGCGTTTCTCGCGGTATTCGGTGAAAAGGATCTCCGCAATGTAGTAGGTGGTATCAATGCCCACAAAGTCAAGCAGCGTGAGCGGCCCCATGGGATAATTGCAGCCCAGCTTCATGCCTTGATCGATGTCCTCAATCGATCCGAATCCCTCTTCAAGCGTCCGGATGGCATCAAGGAGATAGGGCACCAGCAGACGGTTCACGATGAAGCCGGCGCGATCCGTGGTCAGAATAGGAGTTTTTCCCACTTTGCGGGCGTACTCCAACCCGGTCTCCACCGTGGCCGGATCCGTGACCACCGTTTTGACCACCTCAACCAGCTTCATCAAGGGCACGGGATTGAAAAAGTGCATGCCGAGGAATTGCGGTCCGCGTTGGGTTGCGGTCATCATTTCCGTCACGCCCAAGGACGAAGTGTTTGAGGCGAAGATTGCCTCCGGCTTCACGATCCGGTCAAGCCTGGAAAACAGCTCCCGCTTTTGTTCCAGATTTTCAATGATCGCTTCAATTACCAAGTCACAATCGGCAAAGTCTTCCAATTTTTGTGTCGTCTGGAGCCTGCCCAGGATTGCAGCCTTTTGCCCGGCCGGAATCTGTCCCTTTTCCTCCAGCTTAGCCAGCGATTTCTGGATGATTGCCATTCCTTTGCTCAATGCCTCTTCACTGACTTCGCGAACCACGGTTTGAATCCCGGCCATTGCTGCAACTTGGGCGATTCCGGATCCCATCAGGCCGCAGCCGGCCACGCCTACTTTACGAATCTCCATTGGATCTCCTGAGCAGTAGCTGTGAAAGTTCTAATCTTGCACAGAAATGGGGCAACCTTAGTGGGCCGACGGTTCGGTCATGCGCAAGCCCCGCCCCACCATCCTTTCGAGCGGGCAGCCACCGAGGGCAAGCAGGCACGTTCCAAGATTTCTCGCGGCACGTGGAGCCTTAAGCGGATAGAAACTCCTGGCGTAGGCGACCCTCGAAGGTTGGCGTATCACGAGGCGGCGCAAGCAGTTCGTTGTAGAAACCCATGGGTGAAACTCGCCTCAGATTTGACAGAATAGTCCCCTTTTGTTAAATTTTCAAAGGTTTCCGGAAAGGCGGTCTCGGTAGGTTTTCGCCGCTACAACAAACTGACCCACTACCGGTAAGGTGCCTCTCGCTCCACGCAGGATCAGACCGCGGGCTCCGGTTTCGGGCGATGCCCGGTCCAAAGAAACTGATCTCCCCCCGACTCAGGCAACCGAATGGCCCGGCAAGCCCACCGAATGGCTCCGGCAAGGCAAACGATAAGTTGAATGACCGATCCCCGCTTGATTCGTAATTTTTCTATCGTTGCGCACATTGACCACGGCAAGTCCACCCTGGCGGACCGGCTTCTGGAACTGACCGGAGCCTTGTCCAAGCGGGAAATGTCCGAGCAGGTGCTGGACTCCATGGATCTGGAGCGCGAGCGCGGCATCACCATCAAGGCCCATTCGGTCCTTCTACACTATCATGCGCAGGACGGCCACGAGTACCATTTGAACCTGATTGACACGCCGGGTCACGTGGATTTCTCCTATGAAGTCTCGCGCAGTCTTTCAGCCTGTGAAGGCGCCTTGCTGGTGATTGACGCTTCCCAAGGTGTAGAGGCGCAGACTCTGGCCAACGCCCAGCTTGCGCTTCACAACCGGCTGGAAATTATCCCCGTCATCAACAAGATTGATCTTCCCGGAGCCGATGTGGGAATGGTCAAGGAACAGCTTGAACACGCTTTGGCCATCGATTCAACCGACGCCCTGCTGATCAGCGCCAAGGCGGGGACGGGCGTCCCCGAAGTTTTGGAAGCGATCGTCCATCGAGTTCCGCCGCCACGCGGCACCACCGGAACACCTCTCCAGGCGCTCATCTTTGATTCCTGGTATGACAGCTATCGCGGCGTGGTGGTGCTGGTTCGCGTTGTGGAAGGAAGAATTGCGCAAGGGATGAAGGTCCGCCTGTGGTCAAACCAACAGGTCTACACGGTGGAGGAGTTGGGTGTGATCACGCCCAAGTTGGTGCGCGTGGAGGAGCTGACGGCGGGAGAAGTGGGATTCATTATTGCCAACATCAAGCGCGTTTCCGACACTCGCATCGGCGATACTATTACTGAAGACGGGCGGCCCGCCTCGAACCCCCTGCCCGGTTTTGAGGAAATCAAGCCCATGGTTTTCGCGGGTCTCTATCCGGTCGAGGCCAGCGAATACGAAAATTTGCGCGACGCTCTGGAAAAACTCCGTTTGAACGACTCATCCTTCCAGTACGAACCGGAAAACTCCGCGGCACTGGGCTTCGGATTCCGCTGCGGCTTTCTGGGCTTGCTGCACATGGAGATCATCCAGGAGCGGCTGGAGCGCGAATTCAACCTCAGCCTCATCACCACCGCGCCCAGTGTCCGCTATCGCGTCTCCACGAAGGACGGAAGCCTCACCAATGTGGAAACTCCCGCTAAGTTTCCTTCATCTGGCGACATTGAGAAGATTGAGGAGCCCATCATCACGGCGCTCATCTTCACGCAAGACGAGTTCCTGGGTGGCATCCTGGCGTTGCTCGAAGAAAAGCGGGGGGTTCAGAAGGGATTTGAATATGTTTCCCCCAAGCGCGTCATGCTCACCTACGAGCTTCCATTGAATGAGATCGTTCTGGATTTTTATGACCGGCTGAAGTCCGTCTCCCGCGGCTACGCATCGCTCGACTATCACCTCTCAGGTTATTGGGCGTCCGACCTGGTGAAGGTGGATCTGCTGGTGGCTGGTGAGCCGGTCGATGCACTTTCTTTTATCTGCCATCGCGACCACGCCTTCGCGCGGGCTCGCAACCTCTGTGGACGGATGCGCAAGTTGATTCCCCGACAGATGTTCGAGGTGGCTATCCAGGCGAGCATCGGAGCGAAAATCATTGCCCGGGAGAATGTGGCAGCCATCCGCAAGAACGTTCTCGCCAAGTGCTACGGCGGCGACATTTCGCGCAAGCGCAAACTCCTCGAAAAGCAAAAAGAGGGCAAGAAGAGAATGAAGCGCGTGGGCCGCGTCGATATTCCCCAGGAAGCGTTCCTGGCGGTGCTAAAGGTTTCGGAGGATTAGCGGCACACGTCCTCGATGGGAGGGCGGGCCTTTTCGACCCGGGGACAGGCGACCACAAGGGTCGCCCCTGCGGGATATCATGTGAGATGGTTCAGGGAGCCCCAACATGGATGATGCCAACCCGGATTTCGATCAAACCACAACCAGCGGCCCGACCGGTACATCTGCGAATGTCCCCGGCCCCGGGCCGACCCAAACCGTTCCGCCCGCGCGCCCATTCGTTGAAAAGATTTTCTTCGGCCACGATGGTTTGCGCTCGGGCTGGAGAATGTTGATTTTCCTGGCGGTGGCTGCGATTTGCATTTTCGCGTTTGGAGGCTTGCTTGCTCCTTTGCTTCGCAGGCAACGCATCGGACCAACGCGGGGTTTCAGTCCCCTCACTTTGAGTCTGGGCGAAGGGATACCGTTGGCCGGAGTGCTGATCGCCGCGTGGGTGATGGCAAAGATTGAACACCGCACTTTCGCAGATTTTGGCCTATCATTCCGGCATTTCGCTTTCGCGAAGTTCTGGCTCGGAATCTTCTGGGGCTGGCTGGCGCTCACGGCATTGCTTCTCGGCATTCTATTGCTGCACGGCTTCGCATTCGGCTCGCTCGCCATCCACGGACAGGCGGCCGTGAGGTACGCGATCTTTTGGGCCGTTGCTTTTCTGGTGGTGGGTCTGTTTGAGGAGTTCGGCTTTCGCGGCTATTTGCTTTCAACGCTCAGCACCGGCATTGGCTTCTGGCCGGCCGCCATAGTCCTCTCCACCATCTTCGGGGTCATCCATCTGCACAATGCCGGTGAGGATTGGGTGGGAGGATTAGCCGCCGCTCTGATCGGCCTTTTCTTCTGTTTCACGGTGCGCCGTCTGGGTACGCTGTGGTTTGCGGTGGGATTCCATGCCGCCTGGGACTATGCGGAGAGTTTTATCTATTCCGTGCCGGACAGCGGCATCGCGGCGCAAGGTCACTTGATGAATTCAAGCTTTCACGGCCCCAACTGGCTCACCGGCGGCAGCGTCGGGCCGGAAGGCAGTCTTTTGGTGTTTGCCGTGATCGGCGTGGCCTTCATTCTATTTGACCGTATCCATCGCCACGCCGAATTTCCCTTGCACTTGCCACGGGCCACTTGATGAACTCCAAATCGCGCCACGCCAAGAGCCACTCAACCCACTCCCGGGGCTACGAAGAGCCACCAGGCCACGGCCATTCGTCCCGGCCGAGGCTCGTCACCGGACGGCTGATTGGCCATCGTGATGGCTACGGCTTTGTGGTTCCGGACCGCGAGTTTGAAGGTATTGACCGGGATATCTTCATCCGCCCGGACGGCTTGGGCGCGGCCATGCACGGGGATCGCGTTCAAGTGCAGGTGATTCGCTCGCGGCGGCCCTCGCGCTTCCCGGACGAGGAACGGTTGGAAGGCCTGGTTGTCAAAGTTCTGGACCGGGCTCAGAAGACCGTGGTGGGTGAGTTCCATTTTGGCTCGCGTTTCAGCACTGTCCGTCCTTTTGACCAACACATCGCCCAAGAAATCGTGATCCCCCGGGGTCAGGAAATCCCGCGCGATGAAGCCGCCGCCAGCTCACGCCAGGGCCAACGGCAGTTCGGCGGCGAATCCGAAGGACAATCGAAAGCGCGGGAGCGGCACTCGACGGCCGCAAGTTTCGACGGGATGATTGTAGACGTAGAGATCACCAGTTTCCCGCAAGGCAACACTCCAGCGCGCGGCCGAGTGATCGAAGTGCTGGGGCAACGCGGGGATTTTGGCGTCGATGTGGAAATGATCATCCGCAAGTTTCACCTGCCGCACCGTTTTCCGCCCGAGGCGCTGGCGGAAGCTGCCGCGTCGCCACAATTCATTTCCGAGAGGATGCGGCAGGGCCGCCGCGACTTTCGGGATTTTCCCATCGTCACGATTGACGGTGAAACGGCGAAGGATTTTGACGACGCGGTCTACGTGGAACGCCGGCACAACCACTTCATCCTGCACGTTCACATTGCGGACGTAGCCCATTACGTTCGGCAATCTACCGCCCTGGACCGTGAAGCCCGGCTGCGCGGCACCTCTGTCTATTTTCCGGATCGCGCCGTTCCCATGCTGCCGCTCGAATTGTCGAACGGCATCTGCAGTCTGAATCCGCACGTCGAGCGTCTGGTCATGTCGGTGGTGATGGAGTTGGACTCGAAAGGCCGGGTGCTCGAAGCCGAATTGGCTCCGGGCATCATTCGCAGCGCGGAGCGCATGACCTATACCGCCGTTCAGTCAGCGCTGGACGGCGACGCGGCGGCTGTGGCGCGCTACGCGCACCTCTTGGATCAGTTCCGGCTGATGGAAGAGCTGGCAAAACTCCTGAATCATGGAAGGGAGGAACGCGGTGCGATTGATTTTGACCTTCCCGAGCCGGAAATTGAGTTTGACGAATCCGGCCGCATGATTGGCGTGGCCCGCTCGGAGCGGACGATGGCGCACCGCATCATTGAGGAGTTCATGCTGGCCGCCAATGAAGCCGTGGCCGGATTTCTGGAAGCGCGGGCCGTGCCTTCGCTCTACCGCATTCACGAGAAGCCCGATCCCAAGAAGGTTATTGAATTTGAAGAAATCGCCGCCCCGTTCGGATATTCGCTCGGAGTGGAACTGCCCGCCGCCTGGCGGGTCCGGGTGCATGCCCGTGACGAGCGCGACCGCTATCCGCGCTTTCAGGAGAAGGTGGATGGCGCGGGGCTGAAAATTACTTCGCGCCACTATCAGCGGCTCACCCAGCGGATTGCCGGCAAGCCCGAGGAGAGGATTCTTTCCTACCTCATGTTGCGGTCACTGAAGCAGGCTCGCTACTCCGAGGAGAATCAGGGACACTTTGCCTTGGCCTCGCAGTCCTACACTCATTTCACGTCGCCCATCCGCCGCTATCCCGACTTGATCGTCCACCGGATTCTGAAAGCAGTTCTCGAGGGTGAGGGGGGAAGCGCCCGCCATCGTTTCACGGAGCATCCGGCTAGAGAACCTCACTCTAACGCTCACTTTCATCCGGAACTGGTGGGTCACATCCCCATCGGCGAATTGCGCTCTCTCTCTCTTGAGACGTCCGAGGCGGAACGCCGGGCCGCCGATGCGGAGCGCGACCTTTTGGATCTGAAGAAAGTTGCGTTCATGGCGGAGCGGCTGGGCGACGAATTTGAGGCTCTTATTATCAGCCTGACTAAACATGGCTTTTTCGTTGAGCTGGTCGATATCTTCGTCGAGGGTTTTGTGCCTCTGGAACAGATGGGCGGCGGGCGGTACATTTACCGGGAGAAGTTGCGCGCCATTGTCAGCCGCGATTCAAAAAAGGCGTTCCGTCTGGGTGAGCGCATCCAGGTCCGACTGGATCGCATTGACCACAGCGGTAACAAGCTGGAATTCGCCGTTATCGAGTCATCTTAGCTCCGGTCCCCACCCGAAGTTCGTGAATAAGCCGGGTTAAGAGCAATGCTGTGCAGTTAAGGTGAGTCTCATGATCTTGATGTCAGAGGCGTCACCTGACCCCTCACCCCGGCCCTCTCCCCGCCTGCGGGGAGAGGGGGAACCGCACAGCGGTGGGTGAGGGGCTCAGGTTCAACCGTGTGCATTATTCTCGAACAGACCTTAAGTGAACAGCATTGGGGTTAAGAGGCTAGACGCAAATGGCTTGACGCGGACTGGCCGGCGGGAACACAATTGAGGGGACTGAGAAGTTCTGGTCCGGCCGGACCGAGGTAGGCCAGGAGGTTTGTTAACCATGCGCCCCACTTCCAGACAATGGCTGATTGCTTCCTCTGCCGCCGTGTTTATATGCGGATTGGCATTCGGACAGCAAGTGAATTTGAAAGATCAGTCAAAAAGCCCTGCGAAGGGCGCCTCCGGTCCTCAGACGCAGAAGACCCCTGACCGGAAGATTCCTCCAAAGATCACTTTGCTCGAGGTCACGCGGGTGAGCACCTCGGGTGCTTTGAAGGCAGCCGCGGCAACAAAGCAAACTGATCCAACTGCGAAGAGCCACAACCTATTGGAAGGAGTCGCCGCCTCCAAGCCGGCGGACGCGAACTCGGGCGTCGTCGAACTGCAATCGGCAGCTCCCGGCAGCCTCAGCGGTGGAGGCCCCCTTGTGGTGCCAACCAAGGATTCAAAGGATTCCCTTCTGAAGAATATTCATGGTGACGTTTACGGTTCAACGGCCGCGGGCGTAGCCGGCAACAACGCGGAGGATGGCGCCGTGGGCGCCACGTCGAAGGGGGGAAAGACTTCCGTTTATGTTCAGACCGACCACTCCCAAGGACAACTTCTCCATTAATGCATGAGTTTTTTAGCCCAGCGCCGAAAAAGCGGAATCCCTCGCGCCCTTGTGATTCTCACATTCACCTTTGCATCAATTCTTGAATTTATTCCTTTCGATTTGCCGGGTCAGATCTTTGGACAACCCGCGAGATCCCAAACTCCATCTCAGACAGCCTCAAGCGCCCCTGCCGATATGCTCACAACCGTGAAGTGTGGTCAGGTTTCGAGCAATATCCTGAGCCGTGATGTGAATTACTGCATTGACCTGCCAGCGGATTATGCCAGTTCCGGTCAACGCTATCCCACGCTCTACTTCCTTCACGGCCTCTTTGAAAACGAACAAAGATGGGAAGAGAATGGCGGCAAGGAAATTCTGGATGGTCTGATTCGGCAAGGAAAAGTTGGGCGTTTCCTGATGGTGATGCCGGATGGCGGGCGGTCCTTTTACGTAGATTCCGACAATGGCAAGAACCGGTACGAAGATTTCTTTATCCAGGAGTTCATTCCCGCCATCGACCGCCTCTATCGCACCATCCCGAAGCAAGAGGCGCGCGGAATTACCGGGGTTTCCATGGGTGGCTACGGTTCATTGCACCTTTCCATGCGCCATTCGGATGTTTTTGGCTCGGCCAGCGCGCAAAGCGCCGCGCTGGTTCCTCATCTGCCGGACCCGCTTCCCACGGAGGGCCGTTGGGGTTTCTATGCGCGCATCCTGGCGGGCGCGTTCGGCTCGCCGCTAAACCGCCAATGTTTTGAGGAGAACAATCCGCTCACTCTGGCTGAAGACCCCAGCAAGTTTCAAAACCTCAAGCTCTATTTCGACGTTGGCGACCATGACCGCTACGGGTTCAAAGAGGGCAATGTGCTGCTGGATCAGATTCTGATCCAAAAGGGATTCGCCCATCAGTTTGCTGTTCGCCCCGGCGATCATGGTTGGAGTTTTTTGTGCGATTATATGCAGTACGCCTTGGAGTTTCACTGGAAAATCTTCAAGACGGCGCTGCCGGTGCGCGGCCATTAGGAATTAGGCAAGATATCGCAACAAAAACCTCATGCAAAAAGCAGCGATCATTGTTGTGCTCCTGGTCCCTACGTTGGTATTGCCGCGCACAGCCTCGCCCGCATCGCCACAAACACAGGCCGAAGCGCGGGTGGTGGAATACCTCCGCACACATGTGAAACCCGGCCAGCCGTTGGTGGTGAGCCAGCTTTACAGCCAGGTGTTCACGAAACCGCCTGAACGTAAGGCACTAAACAAGCTATACAACGCTTTCTTCCGTATTCCGCTCTTTGTAGCTCAATACCAGCAAAAATTCGGTAAGCCGCCAAGTCTGGATTCCATTTCGCAACAATTTGACTTGCACGTTCCGGGAGAAGCCGACGTTCTCCTGCGCGTGATGGAGTCCGATCCTCGTGTGCCGCAATTTATGACTCGGGATGCTAAAACCAGGCAAATCACTCACGTTGACGTGAAGATGATCGAAAACGATCTGCGATTCGGGCAGGTCCTTGTGCGGCAGCTTGGCGGCTGGCAGGGAAAGAGGGCCCCGGATTTTAATCTCATGGGCCCAACGAATCTGAATGGGCCGGCGGGCGGCGGCGTCAGTTCGGCCTCGCTGAGGGGAAAGGTCTACTTACTTGACGTGTGGTTCACCGGATGTCCGCCCTGCATGAGAGAGACGCCGGAACTGGTGACGCTCCAACACGACTATGCTTCACGCGGCTTCACGGTGATTGGCGCCAATGCCGATCAAGTTCTGGGCTTGGATTATGACGACGACGCCCGCGCCCGTTTCCAGCGCGAGATGAAGATCAACTTCCCCATTGTTGACTGGACAAAAGAGAGTGATGCGGCTTACGGCCACGTGGCCATGTTCCCCTCTCTTTTTCTGGTCAATCGGGATGGCGTGATTCTGAACTATTGGGTGGGATACTCGCAGGAGGGCGAGTTGCGAAGCGCCATCGCGGCCGGCCTGGGGCGCGCCAGCGGGAGGAGTGACGCCGACCATTCGGCAGTTCATCGATGAAATCAAGAGTTGCGAACAGAGAAATGAATCGAAGCATAACAAGATCGATGGCGCCAGGTCTGGCGCTTGCGCTTCTGGCCATTTCGCCCTTGTGTTCCGCGCGTGCTGCGGCTCCGCGCAGTGATCGAGGCTTGGCCCAGGTCACTTTGGGAGGAAAGGTCAAAGTTTCAATTGATTATGGACGTCCAATACTGAATGGCCGGGATCCACTCAGCATGATCGCCCCAGGGGAAATCTGGCGAGCTGGCTCGGATGCTCCCACCACGTTTGATTCGACACAAGACCTGGTTTTTGACAGTGTTCGCGTGCCTATAGGGAAGCACTATCTGCTGGTCCGGTACATTACGAAAGGGGCTTGGTCGCTCCTTTTTTCGTCGAAGCCGCCGGAGGATTACGAGCCGAGCGCAAAGGTCGCCGAGGTCCCCATCCAGCTTGAAACTTCCAAGGACCCGGACAATGAACTGAGCATCCGATTGGAAGGCCACGGGCAGAAGTGTACGCTTATAATTTCCTGGGGAAGCTTGCGCCTGACCGGTATTTTTAGTGCGGTAAAATGAGAGCGTCCGCGTCATCCGGGGCGGAGATGTGATGGGCCCCTATCCCCGGGCAGGAAGCGGTGGGGGTGCATCGCGATCCACATCAGCACTCGCCATTCACCGGAATGGGGAGGGCCGGAAGTCTCTGGACAAGGTCATATACTTTACCCGTGAATTCGCCTTCATCGCTCATTGTTCTTGCACTTTTCGCACACCCCGACGATGCGGAGTTCCTCTGCGGCGGCACGTTGGCGTGTCTTGCGGCGCGCGGCGCAGAAATTCACATCACCACGATGACGGCGGGTGACTGTGGCAGCGCGGTTCTTCCGGCCGCAAAGATTTCCCGTATTCGTCGGCAGGAAGGGGCAAAGGCCGCCGCCCTGATCGGCGCAAGCTACGATTGCCTTGGCGAGAAGGACCTCTGTATTTTCTACGTCCGGCGCGCGATCCAGAAGGTAATGGAGAGGGTGAGGAGGGTGAATCCTGATTTAGTCTTCACTCATCCACCTTCTGACTATATGGTGGATCACGAAATTACCAACCGGCTGTGCCAGACGGCCTGCTTTGGCGCGATGGCTCCCAATTTTAAGACGAGTGAGCGCCACCCGGCGCCTGCTATTCGAGCCGTCCCTCCCCTTTACTATACGGAGCCCTTCGGCAGCCGGGACGTTCTTGGCCGGGAATCCGTGCCCGGCTTGTTTGTAAACATAGCGGAAAAGCTGGAGACGAAAGAAAAGATGATCGCCATTCACAAAAGCCAGCGGGCTTGGCTGGGCGCCCAGCAGGAGATTACAGACACATCTTCGATGGGGAAAAAAATGGCCGCGCGGGCTGGGCGTTTGGCTGGATTGGAATGGGCGGAGGGATTTTCTCAGCACCTTGGCCAAGGCTTTCCTCAGAAAAATCTCCTGAAGGATTGTCTGGGCAACCTGGTTCAAACCGCCGGGAAAATGAATTACTAGCCGGCCTTTGCTGGCTCAGTCCGCTTGGGTTACGGGCGGGAAGAAGTTTTCGCCATCGTGGGGTAGGACACCCTTATGGAATGCTCATGGCCGCCTTCGCTTTCCTGTCACCGGAGCCGCACATTCAGTTTTGGCCAAAAGTCCTTTGCCCGCATCAAAATAGATAGTGCGGTCAAACTTCGGGAGCGGGGTGATTATTGAGTCTGATGGCGGCGGATGGGACCCTTGTGATGGCCACGCCAGGGGTATAACAAAACGGATTCTCTGATCCGCGGTGGCGGCCCGAAGGGGACTTCAGGGAGCGGTTAACCGGGCTGCTCATATTTCTTGCAGGACTTCATATTCCCACTCATTGGGATGGTCCTTTTTCTAAGGTGAGGAGCATTGACCCTGTCTCGCAAGCTTGCCCTCCAAATCATTGGTGTCCTTTTGTTTGCCACCGCCCTTGCTCTGCCCAAGAGCGTTTTAGGGCAATCGCTGCCCTGGGGCCAGACGGTCTTGGACATCAAGCTTGAGACCGATGCAAAGATCAATTTGCAGGCAGTGGCGGGAGAGATTAAACAAAAAACCGGAGAACCTCTGAATCGCCAGAAAGTGGCTCAGAGCCTTAAGAATCTCTATGCCAGCGGCCGGTTTGGAGAATTGAGGGCAGACGCCAAGAAGCAAGGCCACGGGGTGATCCTGATTTTTGTGGCCAGGATCCGCTATTTTTTGGGGGGAATCTCCGGCTTGGTTGTCCCCCACAGTCTTCGTGCCTCTGACGTGGTCAGTGCGGCCCGTCTGCGCCTGGGCCAACCGCTTACCCCGGAAGACCTTGCTGCTTCCCGCCAACATGTCCTCATTTTTTTGACCGGTAATGGATACCACAGGGCAAAGGTAAGTAGCGCGCTGGCGCTTGATCCAGAGCACCAGATTGCCGGCGTTGTTTTCAATGTTTCCCTGGGTCCGGTCGCGCTCCTGGGCAAAGTTGAATTTCGTGGAAAAACTGTGGTGGCCCCATCTAGGCTGAAAACCGTTTCAAGATGGAAATCGGGGAAGCGCATCAATTCTACGCTCATTGACCGGGGTATCAGCCGGATTCACGAATTCTATACAAACCGGGGACGTTTGGAGAGCTCTACTTCAGTCGAGAGTCAAGACTACAACCCGAAAACCAATACCGAGGATCTGGTGATCAAAGTGGATGCGGGACCTTTGGTAAATGTCCGAGTTGAAGGAGTTCGAGTTTCAGGCTCAGCGATAAAACAGGTGCTTCCGATTTACAGTGAAGGCCTGGCAGATGATCTCTCTCTGAATTCCGGTTCGAGAGACCTGCAGAATTATCTCGAGAGGCAGGGATATTACTCCGCTCAGGTGAAGTGGAAGCGTTATACGGATGTCCGGTCAAACACCGTCCGGATCACTTACACCGTCGTCCCTGGCCCCCGTTCCACATTTGCCGGGTACACCTTCACGGGTAACCACGTGATTCCGGATTCCAATCTTGCCTCAATCTTGCAGAGTCAGCCCAGGAGCTTCCCCGGTAACTTGCGGGGGGTATTCAGCCATCAAATCCTTGCAGAAGACCTGGCCAACATGACGAATCTTTATACATCCCGAGGATACCTGGCCGCTAAAGTGACGCCAAAAATAAAGCAGACACCTGGCGAACTGTGGGTCACTTTTTCAATCGACGAGGGGCCACAATCCAAGGTTCGCCATCTGAGACTTGAAGGTGTTGCCGCAGCGACGGCCAGAAAGTTATGTTCGACGCTGCCCATGAAGCCGGGCCACCCATACTCCCCGGCGCTTGCCGCCCGCGACCGGGATGCCATCTTTAGCTATTTTTCAAATCAGGGATATAACCAGGCCGCGGTCAATTGGACGGTCTCGCCGGAGTCGCCGCAGCATACTGTTGACCTTGTCTACAACGTCAAGCCGGGCCCCCGGGAATTCGTTCAAGCCGTGGTTTTGGTGGGCGATGAGCACGTGCGACCGGGTGTCATCCTGCGCAAGGTGACTTTCAGGCAAGGCCAACCTCTCGACGAGAGTAGTCTATTCGAATCGCAGACACGCCTCTATGACCTTGGTCTGTTCAGCCAGGTTCAAATCGCGCCAACAGACTTAGAGGGATCCGGAGGCGAGAGGACCGTACTGGTCTCGGTCGCTGAAGCCCATCGATGGACCGTGGGGTACGGAGGAGGCGTGGACGTTCAACGCCTGAGTGGGAACCAGCCCCAGGGACAGTTCGGAGCCAGCCCGAGGCTTTCCCTTGGCTTAAGCCGCATCGGCGTTGGTGGGCGCAACCAAACCTTTTCATTCTCGGGGAGAATCTCCAGCCTGGAGACCGGGGCGAGTGTCAACTATTCGATTCCGAATTTTTTGAACCATCCTGACCTCACCTTGCGGATTACCGGATCGTCGGACCGCACGCGGGATGTCCTCACGTTTACGTCCAACCTGGATGAGGGGACGGTGGACATTCAAAAGCAATTCGGACCGGGCACTTACCTCCTAGCCGGTTACAATTACGGGAACGTCAGCGCCTCCAATCTCAAGATCAACCCGGAGACGATTCCATTGATCAGCCAGCCGGCGCGAATTGGCTCCGTCGGTTCCACGTTCGTTCGTGACCTCCGGGACGACCCCGCAGATGCCACACGAGGCTCTTTTACACTGGTTGACGCCACCTTTGCCGCTGCGAAGTTGGGCTCGCAAGCCAACTACTGGCGGTTGCTCGGACAGAATTCCACTTATTACCGCATCGGCACACATCTGGTGTTTGCCAGGAACACCCAGGTCGGAGTGGAATCTCCTTATGGCGGTCCGCGCCCGTTGAGCGTGCCGGGCATTGGTTCTAACTTGGCGTTGTCGAATGAAATTCCTCTACCTGAGCGCTTCTTTGCGGGCGGCAGTGATTCCCTGCGGGCATTCTCGCTGGATCAGGCCGGCCCGCGTGATCCGGTCACCGGCTATCCCCTTGGCGGTAATGCGATGTTTGTAAATTCATTTGAATTGCGGGTTCCTCTCGCCCAAGGGCGGTACGGCATCGTACTCTTCAACGATGCCGGCAATGTTTATTCGGGATTCAGCACCATGCGTCTCTTGAAGTTTATGCAGACCTCGCCTACCGATCTCAACTACACCGTTCAGGCCGCGGGATTGGGACTTCGTTACAAGACCCCGGTGGGACCGCTGCGAGTGGACTTGGCTTACGTCGTCAACCCACCCCGCTATCAGATTGCTAATCCCCAGATCGAAGTTCAGCAGTTGCCGAGATTCCAATTCTTCCTGAGCGTTGGACAGGCCTTCTGATGACTACTTCACTGACCAAGACGATGCTCTGTCCAGACGGCTGGACGGAGCATTTCCTGCGTATGCTTGACTGGGCTTGTGCGGCGCTGCTCCCGGGGGCGCACACAGAAGGCCTTATTCCAAGACGCTTCCGTCAAAGGACGGGCGGCATCGCATTGCTCGTGGCGCTCTGCCTGGGAACGGCGGCCAGAGCGAGTGGGCAGGCGCAGACTTTGGATCGTGTTGTAGCTTCCGTCGGCAAGACGGCGATTACCGAAAGTGACGTTCTGCGTGAATATCGTATTGAAGAGTTTCTGGATGATGTCCGGGTTCCGGCCGGCTTGCCTGCGCCGGACCAAATGAAGACAATCCGCGACCGCCTGATTGACCAGAAGCTGCTCGAATTTGAAGCCAGCGAGCCCTCGCCGGGCGCTGATCCGTCAAACGAAGAAGCACTGGAAAGACTCACGCGCCTCGAAAAGAAATTTCCGGACGAGGCGGCCTTCCACGCGGCGTTACAGCCGCTTGGCATCACCCAGGAGCAACTTATCGAAAGACTCACCGCGCAACAGCGAATCTTGAACATCGTGGATAAACATCTGCGCCCTGCGGCCGCGGTCAGTTCGGATGAAATCAAAGATTATTACCAACGGACTCTGTTGCCGGAGCTTGCCCATCGCGGCAACCGGAATCCGCCTCCATTGCCTGCCGTCGAGGCGAAGATCCGCGAAGTCCTGGTGCAGAAAAAGATGAACCGGCTCCTTGCCGCCTGGCTATCCCAGTTGAGAGCGGAGCACGACGTCAAGTTGCTTCCCTTGTAAGTTGAGAGACCCGATGATCACGGGGCGCCAATGTTGAATTTGAACCTGCAAGTCTCATGGCCGGTACGAGTTATTCTGGCTCTTTTTGCGCTGCTGCTTGTCCTTTACATGAGCATGGTGGCGGTTTTGAGCACGGCCTGGGCCCACCGTGTCATGACACGGTATTTGGCGAACAAGATCGAGCAGGCGACCGGAGCCCGGCCCGAGATCGCGTGGATCGAGGTTCATCCGGCGGTTTTTAGGGTGGTTGTGCACGGGCTTGTCTTGCACGGCAACGAAGGCATTGGACAGCAACCTCTGCTGACCGCGGGAACGCTTGATGTGACGCTGAATCCGAGGTCGTTGGTCTTACGCAGGCTTTACATCAGAAGGTTTGATGTCGTTGGAATGGCGATTCACTTGTATACCGAACCCGATGGAAGCATGAATTTGCCGGGCCCAAAGCGGGCTACGCATCTTCAAGGAAACAAAATACTGGGCCAATTGTTAAATCTTCGTGTCCGGAACTTTAGCCTCAACCACTCGGCTCTTTATTGGAACAATCAACGGATCTCGCTCGATTTTGCGGCTAAAGATCTTGCCTTGCTTCTAAGCTTTGGCCCAGGCACCGCCTACACTGGATCATTTTCTTCCTCCGGCCTCAGAGGCAGTGTTTCCGGCCAGAATCTGCCTTCATTGGAAGTTTCCACCCAGATCAGAATATCGGCCCGCCAGATCGAGTTGAATAATGTGGTCTGGCGTACCGAGGGTGGGAGCGGGACGGGCACGGGAACTGTGGAATTGGCGGATTCTCCCACTGTCAAATTTGAACTAATGGGAAACCTGAATCTTGAATCCGTTGCTCGGGTGTTGGACCTTTCCTCAATTCACAGTGGCAACGCAAGGTTCAGCGCCAGGGGAACTTATGCTCAGGGCTTACTTCGCGCTTCAGGCCATTCTGCAGTCCGCAATCTTCGGATGGAATTTGCGAACTTCAAGCCAGGTCTTGCCGATGTATCCGCAAATTTCCGGGTTGATCAGGCCCGTCTTGTTCTGACGCAAATCACGGCCAGGATAATGGACGGGGAAGCTCGGGGAGAAGCCACGGCACGACTGGGGGGAGCAAGGCCTCGTATCAACTTCCAAGGGACAATTCATGGCGTCGATCTGGCGTCTTTTATTCAAGCAATTCCAAACGGCGAAAAGGTTTCAAATCTGTTCAACATGGACTCCCGCTTGAGCGGCCATTTGGGTCTTTCCTACAAGGAGACACCCGGAGATATCCGGGCAGACTTCGACGTGCAAGGCGCCCCGCCATCCACGGGCGAGGGTGGACCTATGGCCGTCCGCGGCTCGGCCAGCGGTTCAGTGGAAATCGGAAAAGAGTTTGAACTTCAAATTGCCAGCGCCATCGTGAACACTCCTCACTCGAATCTCGAGGCGCAGGGACGGCTGGCGAGCCAAGCTTCAAACCTTCACTTTCAATACCAGACCCGGGATTTCGAAGAATCCCGCAGTTTCGTTCAATATCTCGAAGGACCACAGAAGCCGATCCCACTTGTGCTCGAATCAGCGGCTCGCGTTTCAGGGACCGTTCTTGGATCCCTGAAGCAGCCGGAGATTCACGGGAGAATGAGTTTTGGGCCTTTCCAATATGCCGGATTCCCGTGGAATGGGTTCTCAGGGAACATCGTGGTTTCACCCAAACTCGTGCAAGTGTCCACCGGGCGGCTGCTGGCGGGAAAGAGTCCCTTCACTTTTGATCTCCGGGCCACGTTGTCCAATTGGCAAGCAACTCCAGCTTCGCAGATGGAAGTCACGGCGCAAGCCCGCCAATCCCCTTTGCAGGGAATTTGGGATGCGTTCGGACTTTCTTATCCCGTGAGCGGATTAATGGATGGAGACGTCACGTTCGAAGGTACTCCCGCCAACCTGAAAGGGCACGGCGAGATTGAGATTCGGCAGGCCGAAGCCGCTGGTGAGCCGCTCGACTTGATCCGGGCTCAGGCTACGGCCGTCAACTCCGTCATAGATTTCTCCCATATCGAAGTGGCCAAGGGCAAGGGCAAATTGAAGGCCGTGGGGCGTGTGGACTTGGTTCGACGGACTTTTTCCGTGGATTTGCACGGTGAGAATTTTCAGTTGTCAGGGTTCCGCAGGCTCAATTTGCGAGCCAGTAGCAAGGGTGTTCAAAAGGCAAGGCGGGGCTTGGAAGGCCTCGCAGAAATCCATCTGCAAGGGTCGGGGACTTTCGATGATCCTCAGGCGCAAGCCGAAGTGGATGTTCCGGACTTCAGGCTGGGAGATGTCAGCGCCGGTCATTTTGAAACCACGCTCGGCCTGAAGGGGCATGATGCCCGGCTTTCCGCAAAGATCACGGGCTCGCAGGCGTGGGCTGTTCTTACCGCTTCGGCGAGGACGGAGGCCGACTGGCCTGTCCACTTCAACGGGAAATTAGACAAATTTCGCATCGACACCGGAATCAATTGGCTTGAGAACCTGAAATCGAAAGTGCAACTTAGCGCGAGTGGACTCTTTGAAGGTCATGGGTCTTTGCGGTCGCCTTCGACATGGGTGATGGATGCCAACTTGCCCGACTTGGAAGCTGCACTTGGCAACTTGACCTGGAAGAATCGTCAGCCGGTCCATTTAACCTATGCCGACCGCAAACTTACCGCGGATTCTTTTGAGCTCAGCGGGCCATCCACTAATCTTCAACTTGCAGGATCATTACGCTTTGCCCATCCGATGGAGCTCGATTTCCAGGTAAATGGCCAAAGTGGGGCATCGCTTCTCAGCCTTCTTGATCCCTCTCTCCAGGCGGCCGGGACGATTGATGTGGAATTGCGGGCGCGTGGCGCCATCGAAAATCCCTTCTTTTCCGGAACGATTGATGTGAAAGACCTGGGAGTTGGATACGCCCACTTTCCATTTCAGGTGGCTGGATTGAACGGAAGGATCGAGCTGAAGGGAAGCCAAGCGACCATCGTGGAGTTGGGATCGAGCAGCGGACAAAGTTCAATTCAAATGCGGGGATCCGTGGCGTTGGGTGCGCACTTTCGTTATGACCTCACGGCGGCCCTGAAGCGCGCCCGCCTCGGTTTCCCGGCGGACTTCATTTCGCTCCTTTCGGGTAATCTTCGACTCGCTGGAACCGAAAGTGGTGGCCAGCTTTCCGGTAATCTGTCCGTGACCCAGATGTATCCGCGTGAAAGTTTCAATCTGCTTTCATGGATTGGGAGGGTTGGCTCGCCCTCGCCTCCTGGTCCCAGCGTGTCAAACCCGCTTGCATCAAAAATCCGGCTGAACATGGCTGTCTCAACGTCGCCGGACGTCAGCCTTGAATCCCATGATTTGGGCCTTGTCGCTGTTATCGATGTGGCCCTGCACGGCACCGTGACCGACCCCGTGGTGCTGGGTACCATCCACTTGAGAAGCGGCTACGCTTTGATCCGTGGCACCCGCTACAAAATTACCCGTGGTGACATCACCATGACCAGTCCGGTTCGCACCCAGCCGGTACTCGATCTGGAAGCCACCACTCGTGCTGAACATTATGACCTGACTCTGGACGTCACGGGCCCGCTCGACCGCGCCAAAATCGCCTACCGGTCCGATCCACCCCTGCCCACTGAGGACATCCTTTCCCTATTGGCTTTGGGCTATGCGCCTCAACTCCAACAGTTGAACGCTGGTGGAGCTCAGCCGGCCGCAGCAGTCGGCGCCAGCGCCCTCCTTTCACAGGCTCTCTCCAGCCAGTTTTCAGGCCGGGTCCAGCGGTTGTTGGGTGTGAGCCGCATTCGTATTGATCCTAACTTGCTGGGCCCCACCACGGCGGGCGGCGTGCGGATAACGGTTGAGGAACAAGTGGGGCGCGACGTAACGCTTTCCTACGCCACCAATACCGGAGCGGCTCAGCAGCGCGATGTCCGCATGGAATGGGATCTTTCGGATCGTATTTCCCTGGTTGCCGAGCGTGACATCAACGGTGTATATGGGGTGGAGTTGCAGTTCCGGAGCCGGTTTAAGTGATGACGGGTGAATGCCTGCATCCCCCGTCGCTGGCCAAAGTTTGACCTCTGCTATAATGCCAGCTTGTCCCTTTTGACCCGGAGAGGTGTCCGAGTGGCTTAAGGAGCACGCTTGGAAAGCGTGTGTTGGGGAAACTCAACCGTGGGTTCGAATCCCACCCTCTCCGCCAGTAGAGGGCTGGCTGTTGCCCGCCAATGAACATCCGATTCTATCTAGACCCGTCGACAGGGTACCCTCACATACGCGAACAGGGTGTTGAGGAAAGCAAAGTCGAAGATGTGCTGGAGGCGCCGGCCTGGACGCGAAGGTTCAAGAATCGCCCTTGGCCAAACAAGGGGTGGACGGTACCCGCGCGTGATCTACGTTCCCAATCGGGAGCCAGACAGCTTGTTTGTGGTTACAGCGTACGAACTGAAAGACAAGCCCTTGCTTGCTTACCGAAGACGAAGGCGTGGGAGACAGGTATGAGCGAGAATAAATTTCCGCCTGGGTGGGACGGAGAGAGAGTTCAAGCCGTCCTTGCCCACTATGAACAGCAGACGCCGGAAGAAGCAGTGGCCGAAGATGAAGCCGCGTTTGAAGGTCGGGACGAGACGGTGATGAAGGTCCCCCGCAACCTCGTCCCGGCAGTCCGCGATCTCATTGCAAGAAGCGGGAATCGCAAAGCCCGCTGTCAGCAACAACACTGACTGCTACCCGCTTATGAATGCCGCCAATTGGCAGGGTAAATTCGCCGCTACAATAGCCAAACTGGCCCACTACCAAGGCTGGCCGCCCAGGGAATAAATCACCGGGAGCGTGATAGAATCGCCGTGTCCGGCTGGTGCAGCGGGACAAGTGATGCCCACGAGCCTTGCCAAGAAACGGAGAGTTGCGATGCGAGGATCATCTTCGATCCTCCTGGTCCCGCTCCTGATCCTGTGTGCCGGTTGCGCCGGAGGAACAAGCAGCGGATTGGCACAAGGTCACGCGACACCAGTCTCGCCGATGAAACTGGGTAGCCCTGACTTCGCCCAGGGAAGCTTTATCCCGGCCCGTTTCACCTGCAAGGGTGGGGACGTGTCACCGGTGCTCCAATGGACCCGTCCGCCCGGCAACACCCAGGCTTTTGCCCTGATCGTTGAGGATCCAGACGCTCCCGGCGGGACATGGACTCATTGGCTGCTCTACAATCTGCCCGCCGCGGCGCGAGCGCTTCCCCAAGGTGTTCCTAAGACCGCTGAAATCTCCGGCGGCGGACGGCAAGGGGTGAACGACTTTGGGTTGATCGGCTATGGCGGCCCTTGCCCGCCTCCGGGCAAACCACACCGCTACTTTTTCCGCCTATATGCTTTGAATGCTCCGCTGGCGCTTGACGCGGGGGCTAGCAAAGAACAAGTCCACGCCGCACTTCAAGGGCGCGTGGTGGCGGAGACAGAATTGATGGGTCGCTTCAAGCGTTGAAAACAGTGACAAGTGATTAGTGACGAGTGACAAGACAGAGATGCCCCTCAGCCGCCGTTTCACGCCGCCGTGAACCCAGGCCGTTGAGGGTATCCGAAATTCATTACGGCGAAGGGGTACAAGACCATGGGTGAAGATAACGCACCGCATGCCAAAGCTCAGAGTCAGGCCGGTTCCGCTGCGGCGCGCCAAGCAGATGCCGTTTACCAACAAGGCCAGCCGGTGGCGCGGGTGGAGGGCGCAGAGGTCGATCCAGAAAAGAAGACGATCCATTTTGGGGAGCTTTACAATAGTGACTTTCTGATCTTGGCCGACGAATGTGAATTCCTGGAATACCGGATTTTCATTCGCAAAATCGAATATGCCACCAAGGAGGATAAGGCGGTGTTGCACAAAGGCCGGATTCTCCGGGGGGTCAAAGGGGAAATCTTAGGATATCGAGAGCAGTAGGCGCTTTGGCCTCAATCGTGTTCACTTAAGGTCCGGTCAAGAGTGACTGGACCGCGTCTGACGAGAGTCCCTCACCCACCGTTTCACGGTCCCCCCTCTCCCCGCTTGCGAGGAGAGGGCTGGGGTGAGGGGAAGCAACAGGGGCTAGTTGCCAGCAAGCTGAGGCATGGCCGGGTCCGCGTCGAAAACCGTCAAAGCGTCGGTAAGGTCGTCGAGCAAGCCGCGCATCCCGTCAGCACCCGCCTCGGTGATTCGCATTACTGTTCTGGCACACTTCACGCACAAGCAGAAGCCCCAACGGTCGGCCACGGCCGCTGGACGGCAGCAGGCACAAGGCCAGTCATCCCGGGAGTGGACCATCAAGCCGCCAGGCGACATTGCGTATTCCATGGCAACCTCCAGTCATCACTTTCTGGATTAGAGCAATTCAACTTCCAACTTGCCAGCGATTACGAGTCGTTAACTGAATAGGATGGAACTTTTGGGAACGGTCTAAGTGCCACCAGCATGGGGTCAAGAATCAGAGGTGGCAAGTGCTTATTCATGAGGAGCTTGGTTTTTACACCATTAAGCTCTATCAAGTATCCAATATTAACGATATGTGCATCGTTTATCACAGAGTACATTGATTTGTCAAGGTAAAAAAGCCTGAAATGGTGGTGCATTTTGAGCAATTCTTGCACCATTTGGAGCAGACCGTCCATCGGGCGGGCGGGTCTGTCGGGATTTTGGTATCCAATCGGACACACCTAACCTCGCGTAGCCGGAATCAAAACGGATACCCCGGCTCAAAATGATTGGACGCGGTCGTTTCTCCCGTTGATGTGTGCGCAACTGAGAATGGAAACGGTTTTCTCATCGAGAGAACCCATTTACCACTCAAATTTTATCTAGATCCAATAAGTGTATATTTATCAACAAAATCGATTGGAAATAAACGTGCAGACTAGTTTATCGAATAATTGCAGGTAAGGGTTGTACACTAGTTGAATAATATATATTGAGTGCATATTGGATTCTTTATCTTCAGGTTGCGCTTTGAGCTTTAACGGGGAAGATGGTCTTTCAAGAGGGGCGGAGCCGACACACCCAGGCAGGACTCTTCTAGTGGATCAGTTTGCTGTAGCGGCGGTCTCTGACCGCCGAACATCATTAGTTTCCAGCGGTCAGAGACCGCCGCTACAGCCGTTTCTGTGAAAAACTTGCATGTGCTCATCGCCGGTAGTGGGCTACTTTGAAGAATCTTTGGCGGCAGACTTGCCATTGGGTTCAAACCGTCGTTCAATTGCCGCTGCCTCTTCGGGTGTTAACTCTGGATTTGGATCGTCAGTGAGATCGAATTGGTATACTGGTCCCGTTTGATAAGGGAAGTATTTTGCGGGATCGCCTATCGTGATACCGCGTCTCCCCCTAATCTCCCAAGTGCCGGTCTTACCGATTCCTTTTTCGCGTAACTGACAGAGAAGTTGATTGAGCCGCATCATGTCACCGTCTGCTTTCTAGCTGGTAAACTGGAACTTTCCGTCCTCGGTTTTCTGTGCTTTTCCCTTCAAGACGAGTTTTCCCAGCATCATTCGTGCGACTTTGACGTTAGTAATTTGGAGGGCTTCGCTCACATCTTCAGCCGTGTGCTGCTTGGGATTCTCACGGAGGAAGGTGTCGATTCTCGTCATAAGACCTAGTACCTGACCTTCGGTCGGAATTGGCGAGGGTAGTTTTGTGGTTTCCGGTTCGACCGACCGTGTTCCGGTCTTCGACTTGGCAGATCGCCGCGCACCCTTTCTGGCTTTCTTTGGGGACTTCCCTCCCTCGGATAGCCCAGCTCGAATGGAGGCGGGATACCATTCTGGAAGGCCCCAGTGACCCCCAAGCTTCAAAATCTCGCCGGAGCGTCGAAGCCGATCAAGCGTCGAGTAAATGATCTTATCGAACCACTTTGAAGTACTTTCTACTCCACCCTTTTGCAGGCCGTCGGAAATCTCCCGAGCCGTCTGCTTCTTCCGCACAATGCCCAGGTAGAGCTTGATTGCGGCAGGAACGCTCTTCCCGTGAAAGGCTCCGTCTGGAACCTCGCTGCCCATTCCTGATGCGGGCAGAGGCACAGAGGTCATTATACCGTCTACCGGTGTTCCGAGCGCACCTGATGACTGTACGAGCTTGAGAGCATTGAGGGCGTTCTCTAAGACGGCACGCTTTGATTCAATCTCAGCAATGGCCGCATTGATAGTGTCGATTTTCTCGCTCATAAAAACCCCCTTTTCAAGGGCTAAAAACTGTGTTAGTCTAGGAACGAAAAGGCGAATGGTGTCGTTTGGGGGCACGTTTCCGTGCCCCCCGCCCGCGACAGGCGGCGATCATCTGACCATAACATTCCCGCCTTTCCAGCTGGGCGGGCCCGGTTCCGAAGGTTGACGGCCAAGAGGAACCGAGCCTGTTGCGGCCCAACCAAATCCCATACTAGCAAAACCTGATTCCGGCTGCAAGCATTTCTTTTTAGTGCGTATCCACAAGCAATCAGCCTCGTTACCTGTCAATCATTCAAATGATGTACCCCTTCAAGCAGCCCTGTATGACTCGCGCTCCTCAGCTTCAAGAAGTGTCACTAAATCAGATACTTCCCACAGTCGATTGGTAGCGCCAGAAGCCATTGCTGGGGTCATTCTCAAGCTCCGATGAATCCGAACGAAGTTATACGCGAAATAGTTCAGTGCGACAGCCGCCTCGTGATTCTCAAATTTTCGAGAAAACCCATTGGAGAGCCGTGTATAGCGCCGCATGTTGGTCCGAACGGTCCAATTCTGGCGCTCTGCAAAACTTGTACTGATATGCGTGGGATTTGGATTTCCGGATATTATCTCAGCGTTGCATCCAATGCACTTCGCCGGGCTGTAACGGCGCTCATCTTCGTTTGGGTCGGCACCATAGAGCTTAACGAGCATTGCGTAGTCCACGTCGCATCCGAATGCCCCCTCTACGGCGTCCAGATAAGCTTTGTGACCGTCACTTGTCAACTGAATGCGGTGTTTGAGACGGGAAGCCAAATCACTGATGAACTCGTGGGCACTGAATGCGTCGCGTCCTCCAAGCTTCCAGCACGGTACGAGTTTTGAATCCGCATCAATGGCCGTCCAGAGCCAGACATCTCCCGCAGCCGCATGTTCATTGGCTATTTGAGCAGTTACGTTCTTCTGCTTGCAGTAGATAAACCCCCACAGCTCATCAACCTGGATGCGGCGGCAATTCAGGTTTAGGAACATGGCATCTTGAAATTTCGCGGCCACGTTGCCAGCTTCCACCATGAGACGCATCGCTGCCTTCTTCGAGACACCAGTCATGCGGACAGTGGCGCGAATGGAGCATCCTTCAAGAATGCAACTTAGGACTTGCGAGCGCACTGTTGAATTAAGCTTGTTCATGTTTTATACAATGCCAAATCGCTTTAGCATTGTCAAGCGAAATCTTACGGGATTTCTTCAATTTTTGTCGCCTCGATTCGGTTACGGATTGGCAGCAAAATTGCGCTCTTGACAAGTATTTCATATTGTGTTAGCGGTGTTCTGAGATTAAATAGGTGACAATTGGCAGAATAAAGCGGATTGATTCTTTAAGGCAATTCCGGTTACACTCTTAAAGGATTATTATTCTAACGAATTTAAGGCATCCCTCAGCCTTTGGCATTCATCTTTAGAAGTGGAGATTAAATAAAATCCGAGCGCGAGCCGATGTGTCATCTTAGGAGTAAAGTAATAAAAGGAGACCATATGTCCAGTCAGTCAGACACAATTTTAACCGCGCTTCACTATTTATTCAGCCACAGTGAGGGACGAATAGTGGCGCACTGCCTTGATCTTGATCTTGTAACGAGTGGGAATACCATCGAGAGCGCCGAGGAGCGCCTCAACGCAATTGTTCTAGCCCAAATCGCAATTTGCTACACAGGCGGAAACTACGCCCAATTGCGCTTCAAGGCACCCGCAGAATCATGGCAAATGCTCTCGACCGCCCGGGAACTTCCAAAGCTCAACTTGGAAGTTGATGTTCCTCCGGTTGTGCTTCCAGTTAAGCGCAGTGTCGCATTGCTACCAGTCTATCGCCATGAAGTCGAAATGGAGTTGCAGGTCGCTTAGCCTTTCCCGTTTCGCTTAGCCGTAGACCATCTCTTGCGGGCAGCCTTCGATGCTAAATCGCTTCGTTCTTCGGCGGTGAGCGTTTCTAATCTACGCTTGCCGCCTATCCTTCCCCCCCGCCTTCCCATCGCAGCCATAACTCTAGATACTTCATCGGGGGTTGGTCCTTCGGTTTTAACTGATTCTGCTACGATCTGATGCGCCCACTGACTGACATCCGCTGGCCTTCTAATCCGCTTTGGCATGTTTACAGTGTGGCATGAGCCGGAGACGGGCGCAAGGGGCAGAAATTTCAAAGTAGCCCACTACCTCATCGCCCCTGAAATTGACATTCCAGGCGAAGAGCGGTGCTTTTGCAGTGTGTTTCCGGCGTGCGTAAGGTGGTGAGGTTGCACTACCTTCCCGTGCCGGGTCGTCAACGAACTAATCACTTGAACCCTTTGGACCGGGCGCGCCGGAACAAATTTTGGCACAGACCGGTTCGAAACTCGCATAAGGAGGAACCTGATACATGTCAAAATGGACGAAAGTATTGTTGATTGCGGCTTGTGTGGCAATCTTGTCGGCGCTTTTGCCGGTCGGCTCGTTTGCGGATAGTCTCCCGAACATAACCAAGGTAGTGCAGAACGGCAACGTCAAGGGTTCGCCCCCGGCCGGTGGAACTGTGATTTACAGCGATATGGGCAACCCCGGCAGCTACAGCTACTAGTGCTGTATCGGCTATACGACTTCGGGATCGAGTTCGCTGATAGGTGAAACCATCACCGGCGCCAGCGAATTCACTTCCCCCGGTAGCTTCAGCGTCGGGCAAATCGACGTGGGGGTCGGTTACGTGACCGGCACGAACGAAGCCAACTTCAGCATCTGGACAGACGTTAACAATCTCCCTGGGGCGCAACTTGGAAGTGCTTTCCAGGTGTCGGGCCTTCCCACGTTTGGCAGCACCTCCACTGCGGTGGTGTCGGTTACCGGAATTACCGGAATCAACTTGACGGCGGGCGGCAACTACTTCCTGGTAGTATCCTCCGGCGCCAATCCCGCGAATGACACTTGGGATGCGTGGAATCTGGACAACACGGCGACGGGGCTGTTTGATCAGCAGACCAACGGTGTTTGGGCGCAGTTTCCGGGCAGCAACTTGGGTGCCTTTGCACTTCTCAGCGGCGGAGGAACCGGGACGCCGGAACCTGGAACGCTGGTATTGCTTGGCACGGGCTTGCTCGGCCTCGGCGGAATCGTTCGCCGTCGCTTGGCTGCGCGCAGCTAATCACGGATTGAGGAGGCAGGTTGCTTTTCTGCTTCCTACGCGGCTGGCCATGGGTTCTTGGTGATAGGATCCGGCCAGCTAAGGTAAACTCAGGCGGGATTCCGGGCAGTTCCCGGCCCCGCCTGTTTCTTCATCCCGCTCTTCGATCGTTCTCTGTCTTCCACCTCTGGCAATCTCCGGTATCCTCCATGATGTAAACTTAGCACCACAGTTCACAATTGCGATGACGTACTCTTGGAACGTTATTCAACACCCCCTCACCCCCGGCCCCTCTCCCCGCTTGCGGGGAGAGGGTGGCGCGCAACACGGCCATCATTTTTCGGTCATGCACGAAGACATGCCCTCTCCCCGCTTGCGGGGAGAGGGTGGCGTGCAACGCCGGGTGAGGGGGTGAGAAAATACGTGAGCGAACCTGCGAAACGCTGTGCTTGGCCTCTCTTCTTACCATCACTTTTGCACGAAGGGAGTTGCTTGATGCCGAAACGAAGAATCCCAAAGCATTCAGCCTCCATTCTCCACCCTGCCCAATTGCGCCCAACGCATCCCGGCCAGGGTCGGATAAAATGAGATTTGACAATCGAGAGTTTCCGGGAATATGATTCTCACCGGACGCAGGTAAGTCTGCACCGAAGAGCGGGGCAAGGGGATGAATGCCCCGCCGCGCTGGTTTGCGCACCGTCATGGTAGCGCTCTATAGCCGCATCCCCTTTAGGCTACCTGCGTCCCAACTTTTTATTGCCCCCGTTGCTGAACCCGCCGCTTGCCTACCCGTGTTGAAGGCCCCACGCCTACCTGGGTTATTCACGAACTTCCAATAGGTGCCCTGACGGTTCTCGAATAAAACATCGTGAATAATCGGGGCAAATACCAAACACGCAAAACCACTCTGCGCCAGTCTCAATCCATCAACATGCCGCCGTTAATTTCAATGGTTTCTCCCGTGATGTAGCGCGCTCGGTTGGAAGCGAGGAACGTAATGACCTCGGCGATTTCCTCCGAAGTGCCGGCGCGTCCCATGGGAATGGAGCTGATGTATTTCTGGAAAAGATCGGGCGGGCTGTAGCGCTCATGGTAAGGCGTGGCGATGACGCCCGGCGCCACGCCATTCACCCGCACGCCGTAAGGCGCCAGCTCTTTGGCCAATCCTTTGGTATAGGTGATCAGTCCGCCTTTGGCCGCGGCATAAGCGGCGGCGCCAGGGCCCCCGCCATTGCGCCCGGCGATGGATGACACATTGATGATACATCCGCTCTTCCGGGCCGCCATCTCCTGCCACGCAGCTTTGACGCAAAGGAAAACACTCTTCAAGTTCAGATCCATCACCTGGTCCCAATACTCTTCGGTCATGTCCGGGAGCGAGCGGCGGGCCAGGAGGTCACCAGCATTGTTCACCAGGATATCGACGCGGCCCCATTCCTCTCTGACGCGGGCGAACATCACCTCGACTTCATTTGATTGGGTCACATCGGCACGGACAGTAATTGCCGTGCCGCCTTTCTGTCGGATGTCCGACGCAGCGGCTTCTGCCCCGGCCTGGTTTTTCAGGTAATTCACCGCCACCCGGGTGCCCTCGGCCGCAAAAGCCTCTGCCGTGGCGCGGCCAATGCCGCTGGAAGCGCCAGTGACCAGCGCCACCTGTCCGTTGAACTGCATGGTTTCCTCCCACCGGTTCTGATTTACTGAATCATAGCCTGAAAAGGTTTGGATCTTAGCCTCAATGCTGCTTAGGGTCTGTCAGATAATAACTGTTCCATTTCGGACCCAATACATCCCCTCACCCCTGCCCTCTCCCCGCCAGCGGGGAGAGGGCAGGGGTGAGGGGTGCCGGTTGGAAGTTATTTCTGAACGGGCCCTTAGTTGAAGGTCCGTTCGGGAATAACTGCACTCGGTTGAACCAGCGCCCCTACACCGAGTGGGAATCAGGCTCCAAGGGGTTAGTTGGCTAAGTAAACAGCATTGATTCTAACCCGGATTATTCACGAAGTCTTATTCAAAGAACGGCTTTCCAGGCAAATCGTTTCCCGGTCGAAACGATCTCGCCCATCTCATGTATAATCAACGGTCACGATGCCGTCTCAATTGCCGGAGTGAACCCCGTATGAGTCCCAGGCGTGCCAATCCGCAACTTGCCGAGCGCCGCCGTGAAGTCTTGATCCGCGCGGCCTATGCGGAGATCGTCGAAAAAGGAATTCAGGGAACCACCATTGACGGCGTGGTGGAGCGCGCCGGGTCGAGCAAGGGTGGAACTCTCTACTACTTTCCGACCAAAGAGGATTTGCTCTTTGGCGTGCTCGAATGGCTGATCGCGCAGCTTGACCGTACTCTGGATGATGTGGCCGCTTCTCACGACTCGGCTCGAAGCCGTCTGGCAGCGGAGATTGAGGTCCTGTTTCACAGCGCCGAAGTCAACCGCAAGCTCTACCGGGTGCTCTTTGATTATGTTTCGTTGGGGGTGCGGGTGAGCCGCTTTCGCGCCCTGCTCTGGAGCTTCTTTGAGAGAAGCCATCAGCGTGACGTGCAAATTATCGAGGATGGAATCAGCCAGCAAGAGTTCCGGCGTGTGAAGGCTGATGACGCTGCCAGCACCCTTCGCGCCTTGGTGGATGGTTACTGTTTGCAGTGGCTGCTGGGCGGGGATTCGGTTCCGCTCGAGACCTACCGGGACCGCTGCCGCTCCGTCCTCGGTTCGTACCTGCTGCGCTGACCTGGGCGAAAACTGGTGGGGTGTCCGGCAATGGGCTGGACAACGTAGCGCCGCCGTCCCGGCGACATATGCCGGCAAGATGCCGGCGCACCAGGCGAACGCATTGTCAGGATTTTTTGAGGACACAACACTGGCAGTGGACGGAGAACTATCGCGCGCATGTTTTCATCACTCCTCGAAATCATTGGCCTGCTGCTGCTTCTGGCCGTGCCGGTGTTTTCCGCCATCACTCTGCGCCGCCCGGAAATCCTCGAAATTCCTCGCAAGGTGCTTTACGCGTCAGCGGTTTTTTCCTCTTGGTTGCTTGCGATTTTGATTGCCGCCATTGAGCTACTGGTGCAACGGAAAGTTGGAGGATTGGGCCTGCCTCACGCCAAAGGGCTTGCCCAATGGACGGTTCTGATCACAGGCATTTCTTTTGGGGCGATGCTGGTGGAGGTGGTGCTCCAGAAATTTGGCCTGTGGCCGGATGATCCCCCCTTGGTGCGGCGTTTGATGCCGGAAACGCCGGAGGAAAAGCTGTGGTGCATCTTTCTGCTGGCGCCCACCGCTGCCCTCTGCGAGGAATTCGTCTATCGCGGCTTCCTGCTCTCCGTGCTTAGGGCGCTGCTCGGCTCCACGGGTTGGGCGGTGGCCATCGCTTCGGCGGCGTTTGGACTTGCCCATCCTTATCAGGGTTGGAGAGGCATGGTACGGGCTGCGCTGTTGGGGGCATTGCTGGCGTGGCCGGTGCTGCGCCTTGGATCGCTGGTTCCTTCCATCGCCGCCCACTTTTTGATTGATGCGGTATCCCTTGGTTGGCTCGGCCCCGCCATGCTGCGGCGGGAATCCCAATGATCGGGAGGTTTCAATCCATGAGGCGACCATCAAGTCCGCCACGCTTGAGTTGGCCATTGTGCAAGACTCTCGCCAAGGCGCTCCTTCTTATTCTGGCGCCGACGTTCTTCGCCCTCGCCGCGCAGTCTGCAACTCCGCACGGGCGGCCGGGTCAAGCACAACCCAGGGGCGTGAATATCCTGGCGGAGCGCGTGACCGTGGTCAAGGCGGGGCGGATGTTTGACGCCCATACCGGGACCATGCTCTCCAATCAGACCATCGTCATTCATGGTGACCGTATTGCGGATGTGGGTCCCAACAGCAGCCTGCCAGTGCCCAACGGCGCCACCATCATCGATCTCAGCCACGGCACGGTGCTGCCTGGCCTCATTGATGCCCACACCCACATTTTTCTGACCGGCGAAGCCTTCGGGCGTTATGACCAACAGTTGCTCAAGGAGTCCTGGCAGTACCGCACCATCGAAGCCGTGGTGAATGCTAGGAGAGATTTGGAGGCGGGCTTCACCTCCATGCGCGACCTCGAAACCGAAGGCGCAATGTACAGTGATGTGGACGTGCGCAACGCCATCAATCGCGGCCTGATTCCGGGCCCGCGCCTGGAGGTGGCCACGCGCGCCATGTCCATCGCCGGCGCTTACCCGCTGCTCGGTTACTCGCCGGAAGTGACCGTGCCCACCGGGGTCCAAACCGTCGATTCGCCGTGGGAAGGCCGCAAGGCGGTGCGTGAGCAAATCAAGTATGGCGCCGACTTGATCAAAGTGTATTCCACCTCGGCCGCTTACTTTGATGAAAAGGGCAACCTGGTAATCCTGCCCACGTTCACGCTGGAGGAGATGAAGGCCATCGTGGACGAAGCTCACCGCTGGCACAAGAAAGTGGCTTGCCACAGCTATGGCGGGCCAGGCTTGCACAACTGCCTGGATGCGGGCGTGGATTCCATCGAGCACGGCACGCTGCTCGATGATGGTGAGATCGACCAGATGTTGCGCCAAGGGACTTATTTCGTTCCCACGATTTACGTTTATGAGGTCAATTGGACGAACAACCCGGCGCGGAAAGCCTACTACGCGAAGATTGTCCAGATTCATGCCGCGAGTTTCAAAAAGGCTTTGGCTCGGGGCGTGAAGATTGCCTTCGGAACGGACGTGGGGCCGTTCCCGCACGGCACGCAGGCCATTGAATTTGCGGAACTGGTGAAGCTCGGTATGAAGCCCGCTCAAGCGATTCAAGCCGCCACGGTGACCGCCTCGCAACTGATGGGTTGGCAGGACCGGGTGGGCTCGATTGAGAAAGGCAAGTTCGCTGATCTGGTGGCGGTCGGGGGCGATCCGCTGAAGGACATCACCGAACTCGAGCGCGTGAAGTTCGTGATGAAGGGCGGCGTGGTGATCCGAAATGACCTCAAGTAACCGGCCTAACCCCAATACTGTTTAGATAAGGTGAGTCTCATGATGTTGATGTCAGAGGCGTCGCCTGACCCCTCACCCCGACCCTCTCCCCGCTTGCGGGGAGAGGGGGAACCGCGCAACGGTGGGTGAGGGGCACTGGTTCACCAGTGTGCATTATTCTCGAACGGACCTTATGTGAACAGCATTGGGCCTAACCCGGATGATTCACGGGCTTCCAGTCTTCGATAAACGTTCGCGAATAATCCGGCCGATGCTGCCTGCCCCAGCCCGGGCGACGGGCTAATTCACTCCCAGGTTCACGGTGGTGATATGGCTGACCGGGGATGTGGTCGATCCCTTCGCCGGCTTGGTCGCGCCGGAAATCTGCAACGCATATACGCCGGGAGCGGTGCCGTTGGGAACCGGGCTTCCGCCTACGAAGCCGTAGTTATACATATTGCAGGAGCCTGCGGCGAGCGCCATCAGCACAACCAGGCCGAAGAGCAGCCATCCCAACCGGACGCGGCGCGACACCGCAAGAATGCCGGCCAACAATATCAATAGCAAGCCCACTAGAGTCCACATCAGGATGTGTGAAGCCGGCCCCGGTCCTGCGGGCCCGTTCATCAAACGAATCCATGCGGACCCGGTGGACTTCGGCGCGGTTGTTGTCACGACCAGCGTGGAAGTAACAGAAGAAGTGCCGTTGGGTGTAACCGCGGCAGGAGTAAAAGTGCAAGAGCCCTCGTTGATGGGATTGGGGCAACCCAGGTTCACCAACGTATTAAAGCCATTGATGGGCGTGACCGAGACCGTGTAGGTGGCCGATTGCCCTGCATTGATCGTGATCAGCGCGGGCGCGCCGCTGATGGAGAAATCCGCAAACGAAACGCTGAGCGAGAGATCAGCCGTCTGGTTGCCGTTGGTGCCGGTGGCCGTGAAGTCCAGGGGGTTGGATGTGGTGGATGAAAGTCCACTGACGGTCAGGGTGCTGGTCTTGCCGGGCGTTATGGTGGCTGGGTTGAAGGAGCAGGTGGCGCCGGATTGGCAGCCCAGCGTGATGGCCTTGGTGAAGGTGGAGGGCGCTGCGGCGGAGACGGTGAAGGTGGCGGTGCTGGCTCCGACCGGAATTTGCACGTTGGTAGGAGTCGCGCTGAGCGAAAATTGGGCGATTCCCGTGCCGGAGAGGGATAAGCTCTGGGTGGTCGACTTGGCATTATCGGTGACGGTCAAAGCGCCAACATTGGTGTTGGTGCTTCCGGTGGTGGTGGTCGAAGTGGTGGCGGTGGGCGTGTAGGTGACGGAAGCCTGGCAGCTCGCGGTTGGCTTCAGAGTGGTTATACAATTGTCCTTTTCGGCGAAGGCGCCGCTGATGGCAACCTTGGTGATGGTCAGCGCGGCGCTGCCGGTGTTGGTTACCGTCACCACTTGCGCCGGACTGGTGGTGCCCACCACTTGGCCACCAAAGGTCAGGGTGATGGGTGAAAAAGTGACGGCGGGGGCCGCGGCAATGCCCGTTCCGGTCAAAGCCACAGTTTGCGGGCTGCCTGGCGCGTTATCATCTACCGTCAAGGTGCCGGTGGCCGCAGCAGTTGCAGTGGGCGTAAAGGTCACATTCACTGTGCAGGATGCGCCGCCCGCGGCGAGCGAGGGCGGGCAGTCATGGGTCTCCTCAAATTGCGAGCTTGCGGTGATCCCGGAAATGTCCAGCGGCTGGGTTCCTTCGTTCGCCAGCGTCACCACGGTTGCAGCAGAGGGGTAACCCACTCCTTCATTGCCGAAAGCTATGGCCTGCGGTGAAATGGAAAGCGCCGGTGCATTCGCCGGACTCACTTTGGTCACAAAAGCATTTCCGGCACTGGAGGTTCCGGTGAAGGCAGACTGAAAAGCCCCGCCAATGGCCGGGAAATTGGTGGACGCGGTGCTGCCCGTTATGTAAGCATTGCCGGCCGAGTCCACGGCCACCGCCTGGCCGAAATCCGCGCCGCTGCCACCCAGGTAAGTGGAATAAACCAGCCCGCTCCCTTGCGGGTTGATTTCGGTTACGAATGCGTCCGCGCAGGAGCTGGTGTTGCAAGCGCCGCCCCCAAAGGTTCCATCCAGCGGATTTGCCAAAGGGAAGTTGCTGGAAAGGGTGTAGCCCGTCACGTAGGCATCAGCGGCGCTGTCCAGAACGATTCCGAAGGCTTGGTCCGCGCCGGAGCCGCCCAGATAGGTTGAGTAATCGAGCGCGTTCCCCGCAGCGTTCAACTTGGCCACAAACGCGTCATCTCCGCCGCCGCTTGCGGCTTGAAAAGGCGCGGGGCTGGTTGGGAAATTGGTGGAGAGTGTGTCCCCGGCAACATACATATTGCCGCTCGGATCGATGGCAATGCCGTAGCCGCGATCATTATCACTGCCGCCAAGATAAGTGGAGTAGATGAGGCTGACGCCCGATGGCTTCAGTTTGGTGACGAAGGCATCCGAACCGCCCGCGTTCTCCGCCTGCAGAGGCGAGGCCACTGGGAAATTGGGCGAATAGGTGAATCCTGTGACGTAAATATTGCCGGAAGTGTCCAATGCAATGCCCTGGCCGCTATCGGCGCCAGTGCCACCCAGGTAACTCGAGAAGACCGGCGCCGACCCGTCCGGCTTCAGTTCCGCGACGAAGGCATCCGAACCGCCACCCATGGCATTTTGAAAAGCTTGCGCCACGGGAAAGTCAGTGGATCTCGTCGAGCCGGTGATGTAGGCGTCACCCGCGGAATCGATGGCGATGCCCAAGCCAAAGTCACCGCCGCTGCCGCCGAAGTATGTGGAATAGGTGAGCGAGGAACCGCTCGAGGCCAGCTTGACGACAAACGCATTGCCGTTGCCGCCGTACTTTGTCTGGAAGACGCCTTTGGTGGTGGGGAAGTTGGGAGACGCCGTATAACCCACGATGTAGACGTTTCCGGAGCCGTCCACGGCAACGCCGTTGGCCTTGTCAAAGTCGTTGCCGCCCAGATAGGTTGAGAATACAAGCTGTCCACCTCCCGGTTTGAACTCTGCGACGAACGCATCCGAACCGCCTCCCGTGGTTTTTTGATAGGGCGATGTGGAAACGGGAAAATCGGTAGAGTTCGTGGCCCCCACAACGTAGGCGTCGCCGGAACTGTCGATGGCGATGGCCGTGGCCACATCCCCGCTGGTCCCGCCAAGGTAAGTGGAATAAGTCAGAGACGGATCGATGATCAGCGCGCGGCTGCGATCATAGGCGCCGACGGTGAAACCGATTGTGGAATGGAGCGGTTGGACGGCGGATGGATGGCTTGCCAAGGAGTAAGCCGCCCTCACGGAATGCTTTCTTCCCTGCAGGTCCAGTTGGTAGGCAACCGGCTTGTGGAAGAGCAAGGAGCCGGCGCTCGACTTGACCACAAGATCGCCGCGCGAAGTCAGCTCCAGGCTGGCAGGATGCCCGTCTGTGCTGAGCCGCAGGGCGATTTGATTTGGATTGGAGCCGGGGCTGGCGGCAAAATCATATTCGAGCTGGCTCTGGTTCCCGTAATAGACAAGATCGATGCCGGGATAGACGCCGGAATAGCGCACCCTGCCGAAGTTGGGAACATGGGTGCGCCAGTGAGCCGGATCGTTGCCGATGAAGTAATTGGTCTTTGCCTGAAGCGGATATTGGGTTGAAACCAGCGCCGCGGCATTGGCCCCCACCAGATTCATCTTGACTTCGGCCCAATCCGGCCTGTGCCCCTTTAGGATTTTTGACGAATCCAATGCTCCACTGGAGTCTGAGGGCTGGGCCGCCGCCCGCGAATGCGAGCGACTCCCTTCGATTTTTGGAATCTCAAGACTTGCGCCAGCCGGCGCCAGTAAAATCTGATATCCGGGACCCCGCGCCACAAAATTCGCGTCCGCGGCGGCTTGCCCTTGATTCGCTTCAAAAGCAAGCGGCAGACTCATAAATTCCGCGCGCAGCCGCTGGGCGTTGTGTTGAACGCCTGCGGAATCGTTAGCAGTAATTGGCTGCCGCTTCGGGCCGGGCCCACGCCTTGCCGAATCCCGGGCACGAGACTGCGTTGCCGCCGGCGGATTCATGCGAGTGGCAACCAGGGCGCGGTTTGGCGCTACCGCTCCCGCCGGGTCTTTGGCAATGAGCTGAGTCAGGGCCACCAGGGCCAGCCCCAGCATCGCAGCCGCGGACAAGGACAAGGCGGCATGGGACCTTCGCGATACCCCCGGATTTTGTAGCCGGCTCTTTGGGCGCAATTCGATTGACACAGGTTGTGACGAACTTTTTATTTTCATAATGAATTCTGGAGCCAGCCGCAAACCTGCTGCAGGCCAGCTAGGAACGAACGGAGCACGTTTCGGGAATCGCCCTGGCTGGCTGATTTCAACTATCCAAAAAAACCACTGACTGAAGTCCCGAAATTTCAAACCTCTTGCGGCAGCGGGGATTTTTGCATTGGAGCAGGTCGTCCCTGCGCAACATGTAGGAGCGGGCCTTCAGGAAGCGCGCACGGTCCATTTCGTCTGCCGCTCCGCGCAACGCCTTCTTCTTGGTGCGCACCAGCCACCGAACCTGATAGGTTTCCATCTGGTGGCAGTGCTGGCAAGAAAGGGTGGCGGCTTTCGACGTTTCGGCTTCTTCAAAAAAATCGCGCTCTTGCATCGTTAAACTCCCAATTTTAACCTGAACTCCCGGAGATTGCTACCGCTCAATGATGGCATCGCCGTGACCATGGGCAAAATCCAGCGAAGCCCCAACGTGGACCTCCACAAAAGCAACGCCGAGCATATCGAGCCTGGCACATCGCCACGAGACAATTGGGACAAGCCTTCGCGGGAATGATGGTGACGTAGGGGCGACCCTTGTGGTCGCCCGCGGGCGTCCACCAAGCCCGACCCACCTATGGAAAACTGCTGGAACAAACCCATTATTTGTCTCATGGCAGTTATAACTCATTGATTCTAATCAATTGATTGGGTTTGTCTCTGAAATCGACCTGTCTTCATCATAATACAAGGGCTAATGAACTCTTGAATGGCTTCTTGAATGGCTTTGAGTGGGTTTGCTCCAAAACTCGTCCTTTGTTTTCAATGGAGTTTGGGTTTGTTCCGATAATAATTCTTTTTTTGCGCACATTCACATCCCCGGATCATCACCCCGCCCATGAATCGTTGATTCTAATAGGATGCTGAGAAAATATCCTGTTCCCGTCATCCTGAGCCCTTCGCTTGCCATCCAGAGCGGAGCGAAGGACCCCGTCATTTGGCTCAGGGTAAACTCCGCGAAGAGCCCGGCCTGAGCGAAGCGAACGTGATATAACTAATTTGGTTTCAACATAATACCAAGATGCTTCGCTTCGCTCAGCATGACAATCCAGCGTTTTCCGGTAGTGGGTCAGTTTGGATGGTGAGGCGGCTTTATGCCGCCAATTGGCGAGGTAAGCTCGCCACTACGAAAGCCGCTGGGCGGGGTAAACTCGCCGCTACAAAAGCCGAACTGGCCCACTACCCGTTTTTCAGCAAGACCTTGCCCTGACGGTCATCGAGTAAAACATCGTGAATAATCCCAGTTAATGCATCCGGGGGTTTCTGGGTTCATCGGCATCGTCCTCACCTTTGAGCGGCTTGCGCCCGGCAAACCCTTCGTCAATGCCGTGCCAGAAGCCGATACGTTCTTCGCCCTGTTTCCAGCAGAGATAAACCTCCTCGCCGCCAACCAGAGCGGGGAAATCCACCAAGCCTTCTTCAAAATCCTTCACCACGCATCCGGTTTCCTGAATGGTTTTAATGATCTCCTCAATGCGGGCCATCACCTTGTCGCGCTCATTTTTTTTCTTTACCAATTCCTGGTATGGCGGCTGCGAGCCCCCTGCCATCATGATGCGCGCCGCGGCCATGGCCAGATCACGTTCCAGCGGCTCGATGGATTTCTTTTGTTCCTGGGCGCGCTCCAGCGACCTTCCGATCATGGGCAGAAGTTCTTCCGCCTCTTCGCGATTAAAATAGCGATCTGCCATGGACCTCATTCCTTGGGCTGCGTCAGGGCCGGCAGCGGCCGGGCCGTGGCGGCCGCTTCTAAAGACACTTATCCGCCTCGGGTGTGCATCTCCCGATGGGGATCGGCCTTCAAATCTTCGACTGGGAAAAGAATGTCGCGATGGATCAGGGCATGGCGTTCCTCCGCGCCGCGGTCATCCCTTGCCATCCACGTAGCGCGAATGCGCCCGGCGATTTCCTGGTTACTGGAGCCGCCACGAAGCATCCGTTTCAAGTCGGTTCCTTGGCGCGCGTAAAGGCAAAGGAACCACAGTCCATCCGTTGTAATGCGGCCCCGGTCACAGGCGCGGCAGAAGGGCTGAGTGGTGGAGGCGATGATCCCAAATTTTGTTCCGTCCGGCAGAAGAAAGCGGGCTGCCGGAGCGGAGCCGTGGTGCGGCAGCGGCTCGATCTTTCCAAACGCTGCTTCGAGCTGTTGGAGCATTTCTGCCTGAGGCACCACCCGGTCCATGCCCCAGCGCGTGGCGCCACCGACGTCCATATATTCCACGAAGCGGATTTCCGCGTCTTGCTTGCGGCCAAATTCGACAAGACCTGCCAATTCGTCCTCGTTGACGCCCCGGACGATGACCGAATTAATCTTGATCTTCTCAAAGCCGGCTTGGCGCGCCGCCTCAATGCCTTCCACCACCCGAGCCAGGGCCGCTCCGCGCGCGAGCGTTCGAAACCGGTCCTGCCGGAGCGTATCCAGGCTCACCGTCACTCGCCGCAAGCCCGCCTGGCGCAACGTGCGGGCGTGGCGGGCCAGCAGGACGCCGTTGGTGGTCAAAGCCAGGTCACGGATGGCGTCATTCGACGCCAGGATCTCCACCAGGCGCTCCAGGTTGTGGCGCAGCAGCGGCTCGCCGCCGGTCAGCCGGACCTTGTCAACACCCAGCCCTGTGAAGACGGAAACCAACCGGCCGATCTCTTCAAAAGTCAGAATTTCCTGGTGCGCCAGCCAGACGTATTCGGCTTCCGGCATACAATATTGGCAGCGCAGATTGCAGCGGTCCGTCACTGAGACGCGCAGGCTGCGCATGGGCCTGGCCAGCGCGTCCACCACTTCTTCCCGGGCGCGAATTTGAGTGAACTCCGAGTTCATCGTAGTTCCAATAAAGCTGAACATCCTGGCGGCCAAAAAATCCAGCCGCTCGATTTCGCCAGGTCAGGCCGTACCGGGAACTGGGAAGTGAAACTCGCCAGGGGATCGCGGCAGCCGCCATGAGACGCGGCGTTCAGGGTTCCAGCGCGCCGGGCTGTATCGATCCCAGGGTAAAAACCCCAAGATGCGAACTGCAAAGGGTTCGCGCCATTCGGTAGTGTCTCAGTTTGTTTGCTGTAGCGGCGCTCTATGAGCGCCGAACTTGTATCCTCAACGGTTTCCGGCGCTCATAGA
>Ga0307373_10000910_pt1 | contig 56438 bp, 51 predicted proteins | sample OX2MG_FD_202534 | JGI IMG/M metagenome (GOLD analysis project Ga0307373, IMG submission 202534) | Soil microbial communities from Risofladan, Vaasa, Finland - OX-2 | ecosystem: Environmental > Terrestrial > Soil > Coastal area > Acid sulfate soil | place: Finland: Risofladan, Vaasa | collected... | reverse complement strand
GTGCGCGGCGGCATCTGGGAGTGCACGGTGCGGGTCACGATCCCGAGCTCCTCGAGATGATCGAGGCGCACCTTCAGGGTCGCGGGGTTGCAGCCGCCGACCCTACGCCCCAGTTCGTTGAACCCGAGGGGGCGTTCCAGGAGGGCGCGAACGATGTGCATCGTCCACTTCTCCTGGAGAACCTGGATCGCCTCGTGGACCGGGCAGTACTCACGCTCGGTGTTCATACATGCGGGACCTCCATCCCGCTCAGATCTTAGCCCCGCCACTCTGGCGACGTCGAGGACTTCACTACTTGACATAATATAGCACTATATCCTACGATGTGCTCACCGGTCGAACGAGTGACCGGAGCCGTCCGGGGGCACACCCGGAGCAAGGAGTTGACAGATGAGCTGGTCCATGGACCCCCACCATACGGCGGTGACCTTCAGCGCGAAGCATCTCGGCGTCGCGACGGTGCGCGGCCGTTTCACCGAGATCGCGACGAACCTCGACCTCGACGACCCGAATGATCCGACAACCGGGCGTGGCTCGGTGACCATCCAGGCTGCGAGCGTGGACACCGGCAGCGAGATGCGCGACGGTCACCTCAAGGGCGCCGACTTCTTCGATGTCGAGAAGTACCCGACGATCACCTTCGCCGTCAAGTCGATCACCAGGGCGGGCGATGACTACAAGGTCACCGCGGACCTGACGATCAAGGACGTCACCAAGGAGATCACGCTCGATTACGAGCACAGTGGCAGCGCGACCGATCCGTACGGCAACATCAAGGTCGGCGGCACCCTGACCGGCAGCATCAACCGCAGCGACTGGGGCCTCGTCTGGAACGTCCCGCTCGGGAGCGGCGGTGTGCTTGTCGGCGAGAAGGTCAAGCTCGAGATCGACGGTGAGCTCAGTCTCGACAAGGCGCCCGAAGCGCAGGGCGCAGAGCTCGTCGGCGCGACAGCGTAATCCGTTGCATTTGAGAGGTTGTTGACGATGGCCGAGAAGATCCGCTTCTACTTCGATCCGCTGTGCCCGTGGTGCTATCAGACCTCACGCTGGGCGAGACGTCTCGATGAGCTCGGGGTTGTGGATGTGGAGTGGCGCGTGTTCTCTCTCGCCATCGTCAACCGGGGCGACGAGGGGCGGGCGGATCCGGACATGTGGTCCGGGCCGGCGCTCCGTACCGCCATCGCCGTTCGGCAGACGCACGGCAACAAGGCCGTCGGTGCCTTCTACAAGGCTGTGAGTGATGCCGTGCACCAGCGCGGCGAGCGGGCCGACGACCACGGGGTCCTCGAGGCGAGCCTCCGCGAGGCGGGCCTCGAGCCCGAGCTGTTGCGGCGCGCGCTCGCGGATCCCGCCACGTGGGAGCAGGTGCAGCGCGAGCACGACGACGTTGTCGCCGAGCACCAGGCATTCGGCGTGCCGACGATCGTGCTTGACGGCGGCTCAGGGCCGAGCATGTTCGGCCCGATCATCACGCACGTCCCCGACGACAGCGATGCGGTCGAACTGTGGCAGCATTTCGCGTGGATGGCGCGCAACACCAATTTCGCCGAGATCAAGCGTGAGCGGCTGCCACTCGACCTCGAGGGTGTTCGCAAGTACGAGCGCCAGCGCGCGGCCCGCGAGCGCGAAAAGCAGGCCCAGCCGGCCGCGTGAGCATACCGGGAGTCCGCGCCCCCCGCGCCGCCCGTCACCAGGACGGTGAGGTCGGGCCCCGCTACAAGTGGGTCGCGCTCTCCAACACGACCATCGGCATGCTGATGGCGACGGTCAACTCGTCGATCGTGCTCATCTCGCTGCCCGCGATCTTCCGGGGGATCCAGCTGAACCCGCTCGTCCCGAGCAATGTCAGCTACCTGCTCTGGATGATCATGGGGTACATGGTCGTCACCGCCGTGCTGGTGGTGAGCCTCGGTCGCATCGGCGACATGTTCGGCCGGGTCCGCTTGTACAACCTCGGGTTTCTCGTGTTCACCGTGGGGTCGATCCTGCTCTCTGTGGTGTTCACGACGGGACCCACTGCCGCACTCATGCTCATCTTCTTCCGTCTGGTGCAGGGTGTCGGCGGCGCGATGATCTTCGCGAACTCCACCGCGATCCTCACCGACGCGTTCCCGCAGCGCGAGCGCGGGATGGCGCTGGGGATCAACGCCGTTGCGGCGGTTTCAGGGTCGTTCATCGGACTCATCGTCGGTGGGCTTCTGTCCACCGCGGACTGGCATCTCGTGTTCCTCGTGTCCGTGCCGGTGGGGCTGTTCGGCACCGCGTGGGCGTACCTGAAGCTGCGTGAGACCGGGATCGTCAAGCGGTCGCGCGTCGACTGGTGGGGCAACGTGCTGTTCGCGGTCGGGCTCATCTCGGTTTTGGTCGGCATCACGTACGGGATCCAGCCGTACAAGCACGAGTCGATGGGCTGGACGAACCCCGAGGTGCTGACGGCGATCATCGGGGGGATCGCCATGCTCGTCGTGTTCGTGATCGTGGAAACACGGGTGGCGGAGCCGATGTTCCGGGTGAGCCTGTTCAAGCTGCGCGGCTTCACGTTCGGGACGGTGGCGGCGCTGCTCAGCTCTGTGGGTCGCGGCGGTTTGATGTTCATGGTGATCATCTGGTTGCAGGGCATCTGGCTGCCGCTGCACGGCTACAGCTTCGAGTCGACGCCGTTCTGGGCCGCGATCTTCATGCTCCCGCTGACGGCGGGGTTCCTCATCGGTGGACCGACGTCGGGCTTCCTTTCTGACCGTCTCGGTGCGCGCGGCTTTGCGACCGCGGGGATGATCTGCTCGGCCATCGGCTTCGGGTTGTTGATGTTCCTGCCGGCGAACTTCGCGTACCTGCCGTTTGCGGCGCTGCTGTTCCTCGTGGGCGTGTCGATGGGGATGTTCGTCGCGCCGAACACCGCGGGTGTGATGAACGCTGTGCCGGCGGATCGTCGTGGCGTCGCGTCCGGCATGCTCGCGACGTTCCAGAACAGCGGCATGACGCTGTCGATCGGCATCTTCTTCTCGCTGATGATCGCGGGGCTGAGCTCGACGTTGCCGTCGACCATGTTCAGTGGACTCACTGCGCACGGTGTGCCGGTTGCGGTTGCGCACCAGGTGGCGAATCTGCCGCCGGTCGGGTCGTTGTTCGCGGCGTTCCTCGGTTACAACCCGATGACCACGTTGCTCGGACCGTCGTTGCACACGCTGAGTGCGAGTCAGGCGGCATACCTGTCGGGTCAGACGTTCTTCCCGAACCTGATCAGCAACCCGTTCATCGTCGGGATGCACATCACATTTGCGTTCTCGGTGGTGATGATGCTGGTCGGTGCCACGGCGTCATGGCTGCGGGGTGGGAGCCCGGTGCGGCCGGCGCCGGTGCGTGCGGTGGCGCGGACTGAGGCGGTTTCTCCGCCCGCTTAGATGCGTCGGGCCAGCCTCGCGACGCCCGCTCAACGGCGGTGAAGGACGCTGGTGCCTGCTCGCTCGTGTTCTGGCCCGCGCGGGGTTACGCGATGCTGTGTATACTACAGAAATGTGTAGTGGCGCTGACGATGACGGCGATCCGCTCGAGGCGTTGCGAAGTGCGGTTGCATTGGTCGCCGCACAGCGCGTACCGGATGAACCGGCAGCCCTCCGCGATCACCTGATTCGGCTCCGCCAGACGTCCGACCTTCTCGAGGTGCACTTCTCGCGGCTCGCCGCCGCATTCGCGGCGACTCCCGAAGAAGAGTGGCAGGGATGCATCAGCCCCATTCAATGGCTCCGGCTGGAGTGCGGGGTCACCGGGTCAACCGCCTGGAAGGCTGTGTGCGTCGGCGAGCAGGCGCCGGTCCTCACGCAGACACTCGACGCGGTGGCTGCAGGAAAGGTGGGGTTTCCGCATCTCGCGGTACTGGCAGGCACAGCCCAGGCGCTCCGCGAGTCGAAGACGGCCACTGCGTTTGACGAGCGGCCACTTCTCACCCAGGCGCTTGCCCATCCACTGGCGCGCTTTCGCGACGACTGCGCCCAGGTACGGCACGCTCATGACGCCGCCGCCTTCCTCGCCGAACAATCCCAGGATGCGGACTACCGTAGACTCGAGACGCGCACGGGCGAGGACCGGCTTGGGTTTCTGAATGGCTGGTTCGATGTTGTCGGGTGGGCGACGATCCGGACAGCGCTCGATCCACTGGCACGCCGGTCCGGCAAGGATGACCCGCGTAGTCGCGACCGACGCTACGCCGATGCGCTCGTGGAACTGGCCGAGCACAGCCTCAACGCCGGGCTCGTACCGCGAGTCGGAGGCCAGCGCCCGCATCTGCAGGTGACAACGACGCTCGAGACCCTGGCCGGGGCGCCCGGAGCGCCGGCCGGCGTGCTCGAAGGCGCCGGCCCGATCGCGGGCGCGACTGTGCAGCGCGTTGCGTGCGATGCCAACGTCACACGGCTGGTGCTCGGTCTCGACTCGGCGGTACTCGACGTGAGCCGTACGCACCGTCTGCCCGGCCTGGCGACACGTCGTGCGCTTCGCGTCCGGGACAGCGGCTGCGTCTGGCCCGGCTGCGACCGTGCGGTCTCCTGGACCGCGGCGCACCACCTGGTGCACTGGGCAAAGGGCGGTGCGACAGAGCTCGACAACCTGGTGTTGCTATGCCACCGACACCACGGCAGGGTGCACGAAGGAGGTTGGCAACTGGTGCGGGGCGATGACGGGCGAATGCTGGCGGTCGCGCCGGTGGCGACGGTGCCCGCGCACGCCCGAGCTCCTGACCCGGCTCCGCTCGAATGACATCCGGTCCCGAGTCCGGGGGTCCTGACGTGTTGACGCCGCCGTAGTCCGCGTGGTTCCCGTGGCACGTATGGTGGCGTGGTCTTCGCGGAGAGCCTGACGCGTCCTTCTCTTGGGCGTTGTATCAGGGGTAGAAGCGCATCAGGATCATCATGCTGAAGACCCCGAAGAAGCCGATAAGCTCAAGCGACGCGAGCTGGATCGTCCTCTGCACCCGTGCGGCGCGTTCCTCTCCGGTCGTGGCGGTGCCGATGGCCGCCGCCGCTGGGCCGGTGATGCGGAGGCCCCAGACGAACGTGATGATCGCCAGAACGAGCGCGATGAGCCACCACCGTCCGAACGCGGTGTTGAAAACGGCGTTCAAGCTGTCGATCGGCCCCCACACGGTGCCACGAAGAAAACCTAGGAGAATCGCGAGGCCCGCGACCGGTGGGATGACTCGGTTGGCCTGAATACCGATCTGCGTCCCCATCTCGCCGGCGGCGGCGGGACTTGTCCGGGCCGTCGCCGGCCCCAACACGAAGTTGGAGAACAGCGTGCCGCCGAACCAGAAGATGGCGAAGAGCATATGCAGCCCCTCAATGATCGCAACTCCCATCGCACCGCGGACTCTAGCCCCGGGACGGCACATTTGCCCACGCACGCGTTCACACGGAGATGGGCGCCCGTGGACTTGGCTCCGAGACCGCTGAGCTCTAGGACCGACGGGCTACGGCGTAGCGGGTGCCGTCTCGGCTGACGGCACATGCACTATCAGCACAGGGACCCTGCTGTGGTGCAGCACCGCATGGCTTACGCTCCCCAGAAGGAGGGATGCCGCGTCCCCCCTGCCGCGCGAGCCGACCACGATGAGGTCGTGGTGGCCCGCTTCCACCTGATCGAGTATGGCCTGAGCTGGATCGCCGTCCACGAGGACGACCTCGGACTTGATCTCGACCGGGATGGCCGAGGACGTCTCATCCGCGATCGACTTGGCGTCGGCTTTGATGCCACTGACGAAGTCGTCCACGGCGCTCTGCGGCAGCGGGGAAACGGGTCCCCACGGCATGACCGTGCTGTACGCCACAACAGCGGTCAGCTTCGCTTGTTGCGTCCGGGCGATGTCGATTGCCTGCGTGAGCGCTTGGCGCGCATGCACTGATCGATCGATGCCGACGACGATACTTCTGAACATCACCAGTCTCCGTAAGCGGACGCGCAGGCGCACGTCGAGTGACGTCAATTCTGCCGCATAGGGCATCCTCGTCCGAGCGTCGGCGCCGCTGCGTGCCTCCTCGAAAGGGATTCGGGTGACAGCGGTTCCGCCTGGCGTTGGCGTCTCTCACCGCGAAGGTGATGCGCGACGGAGCGACCCGACGCAACGGAGCGACCCGCGCGACCCGGGAATGTCCTGCCACGCGGCGATCGGAGCGATGCCACGTCACAGGTCACGCACGCCACACCACGACGAGGGGCGAAACGTCCGTGTCGCGTCCGCCTCCGCTTTCTAGAGTGCGAACACGGCCTCGGTGGGCACTCGCAGAATCGGGAGTAGGAGCGACATCGATGATCATGCTTGCAGTCACTGCAACGCTTCACTGGTTGATCGCTGCAGCGCAGGGTATACCGAGCGATCCGCTGTCGCAACAGGTACTTGCGCGAGTGGCGAATCCACTGCTGACATCGGCTCAGTTCCTCATTCCGGCCGCGGTCGCGATTTCAGGCATCCACAAAATGATGGAGCATAGGGAAAGCGGCGGTTCCTTCATGGTGGACATGGTCACCAAGGGTGGAGGCGCGATCCTCGTTCTGCAGCTCGTGAAGTCAATCTCCGGCGTCGGGTGATGGAAGTCTACCTGCTGTCAATCCCTCTTTCGAGACATCGGATGATCGTCGCGCAGCAGCACGGTGACATCTCCGAGAGGAACGAGGTTGGTACACCCCACCACTCGCACGACGCACCCGTCCCTGCCACCGTGCGAGGTGACGAACTGCCGATCGTTGCAAATCTGCAACGTTCGCCCCACTGAAGTGCGGGGTCGGGGGGAACCGTGATTGCAGCCGACTGGTGGAACCCGGTCACGTGGCTCCAGACCGTCGGAGGCTTCTTCCACGGTGCCTACAGCGCCGGGGGCGCCGTTCTCAATGTCCTCGGCGGCGTGCTCACGATCCTGACTCAGTTCTTCCGATTCTTCTTCGACACCGGTCACTTCGTCGCCGATGCCGTGACCTGGATTACCAATACGGTCTTCCCTCCGGAGTTGCAGACATGGTTCCTCGGTACGGTGAGCTCCCCGAGCCACCAGACGGACACGGCACAGATCTACGCGTCGTTGTATCGAGGCATGGCGGCGCCCGCGCTGATGATCGCCGCCGTCGCCGCCGCCGGCCGAATCATCCGAGCGCTTGCTGATCACCGGACCGGGGCACTGGATACCACCCTATCGGTGCTGCCTCGCTTCCTCGTGGCTGTCGCTGTAATCGGAGTTCCCGGCACCTCGGTGAGTCTCGGCTACACGGCAATTGTCTGGGCAATCAACGCATCCATCGCCGTGGCCGGTTCGGTGGTGGGGGTGATTCTCCACACCTCGTTTCTCAGCACGATGCAGCCGGGTGAGGGTTGGTTCAGCCACGTGTTGTCCCTGCTGGCGGTGGCCAGCCACGACATGGTCGTGGTCGTTGTCGGTGGGATTCCCCTTCTCATTCTCGTGCTGTACGCGGCGTTCCTGATGATCGTCCGGACCGTGATGCTCGGCTTCTGTGTCGTCACGGCACCTCTCTGCTTTGCAACGGCCGTGTTCGATTCGAACAATCGTTTCTTCGTTTGGTGGCTTGATCTGCTCGGCAGCGTGCTGTTGACACCGCTGGTGCTCGGCATCGCAATCGCGCTGAGCCTGACCCTGGCATCACACGTCGTGTCGTCGCTCGTCGTTGGACCTCTGCTCGCGATGGTCGTCATGGGCGGAGGACTCTGGTTCGCAAGTAAGATGATCCATCACCTGACGTGGCGTGGCTTCAGTCACGGAAGCGCAATCGCGGGCTTCGCTGCGGGTGCAGCAACGATGGTTGCGCCAGTGCACCGTCTCTCCTCAGTGGGGTTCATGGCTGAGGCACTCGGCGCGAACCGGAGCGGCGGGAACTCCGCTGTGAACTTCATGAAGCGAATGGGATTGGCCGCGCAGGGATTGAGCCCTTCAGGTGCGGGAGCGCACGCGTTTGGTGGTGGTTTGGCAGCAGCCGTTGCGCGGAATCCAGGGCGCGATCTGATCGCATCGAGCGGCCCTCCGGACATGGCGAGTGCCCTTGGGGCTGATGGCCGTGCGGCGATCGCGGGCTCAGAAGAGCTGTTTTCGCAACAGGCGTTCAACGCATTTGGTACCGAGCACGCGGTGTCGATCGGATCCGTCACGCGTGATCATCCCTATGGCTCCGTGACTCCGGGAGATAGGGCGAAGGTCGCGTGGGAGCGAACATCCCCGCGCAATCAGTCTGCCTTCGCTGATGACTTTCTCTCGGCATGGCTCGGCTCAAGCTCGAACGCGGCCGCGCCGTCAGGCTATCGACGGGTGGCAGGATTGCCCCCGTTCGAGGCGTCACTCGCATGAGCGCCGTACGCGTGCCGTTGGCTGTAGATGCGCAGGTACGCATTCCGTTTGGACCGATCCTTCTGCCGTTGCGTTCCCTCGTGGTCTTGACCGCCGTCTCGCCGTTGGCGTTGCTGTGCCTCGGAATCGGCGTTCTGCCAGTGAGCTCGCGCGTCGGCATGGCCGTCGCGGTTCTGATGCTCGGCTTCACACTCGCGGCTCCGATGCGCGAGGGCATCTGGATCGGCACCTGGTTCGTCTATCGGTTCGCAGGCCTGGTGATTCCGACTACTGTGCTCGACGGTCAAGGTCGGCGCGCCCGCGTGCGGCTCTCCGGGGAGGGCCTCGAAGTGTCGCGAATGCGCCCCGAGCTGCCAAACACGCGCGGCATACGCGCCTTCCGGCACCTGACCCGTGTGCCGAAGGTCGACAGCGCCGATGCCGGGGTTATCCGGCTCCGCCCCGGAGGATCGCGCGCTGTCCTGTTGGTGGAGGGGCCGGACGGATCACCGGCAGGAGAGCAGCACGCTCAATGGTGTTCCATGTTCACGCAGTGGCTGCTCGCACTGGGTAGTCCTGCGCAGTTGGTGAGTGTGGTCAGCAACTACGACAGCGGGCGATCTCGGGAAGCCTTCGACGATCGCACCAAGGGGTTTCCGACGACGCGGCTCACCGAACTTGAGCGTGATCTCGCCGGCGTCGTCGCAGAACAGAGCCTCGGCCTGCGTCACTTCGTCGTTCTCTCGCCAGGCATGGCAGCAGCGGACGGCATTCCGTGGCCCAGCAGTATCGCGAGGCTTCGCCGTGCGATGGAGGCAAGTGACGAGGAAGCGTCGCGAGTCCTCCAGTCGGCGCTTCGAAGCGCCGCGGGTCTCGGGATCACGGCGAGTATTCCAGATCGAGACGACATCGCCGATGTGCTCGTGGACGCGGTCACCGGAACACTGACTGCGGCGACGAGCTCGCGGGGCGTTTCCCGCATCGGAGACGAGTTCCAGATCGTGATGACGGTGTCCCGCCTCCCATCGATGATCTCAACGGGTGCGGTTGTCGACGCGGTCATCCGGAGCCGGATGAAAGGAATCGCGAGCATGCACGTGCTGCCGGTCGAAGCCAGCGTTGCCCGAAGCGTTCTGCATCGCCGTGCTGCGATGCAACGCTACACGGCACGAGAGGGCAACGATGCCATCGACAATCAGGTTGCCCTCGCGGACACGACGGCGGTTCTCGCAGCGATCGCCCAGCGCCAGCTCGTGCCGTGTCGAGTTGCCCTGACCTTCGCGGTACGAGACTCCGTCCTCGCCAAGGCAGCGGAAGCTGCCGATCGTCTCGACGGGCTGTTGCGAGGTGCGGGCTTCGAGGTGACTCAGGTCACTTCGCCCGGCTTCCTTCCGGCAATGTCGGTGGCTCTGGGCGGTGCACCGCTGGGGCGGAGTCTTCAGCTCACCTCCGACTCCGTTGCCGCTTGTTTGCTTCCGGCGCTGGGGACGCCCTTCGCAGACCGGCACCAGCCGTTGGTGGGCATCAACCAGCTCACCGGCGCCCCTGCGTATCTGTCGATCTGGTCGAAGCTCAACCACAACGCCGTCGTTGTCGGTAGTTCAGGAGCGGGCAAGAGCGTTGCTGCAAAGACGCTCCTCGTCCGTCATCTGATGGAGGGCGCCTCGGCTGTCGTCATCGATCCTGACTCCGAGTATCGACGTGTCATGAGCGCAGTCGGCGGCTTGCACTTCGAACTCGGAGCCGATGCGCTGAATCCACTTGCACCCGGTGTATCCGTAGCGCCGGACATTGCAGCGGGATTGGTCTTGCCCGTCCTGAGCGTAATGGCAGGTGATGAGAAGGGCATCAAGGATGGCCGGCCGATCCGCCGTCTGCCCGACGAGGACCAGGGGTGGATGCACGGTGAGATCGCATCGTTCTATCGGAGCTGGACTGAGATCTCTGATCAGGGCGAACCTCTGATCCATGACCTCGTCGCTTTCATCGAAACCGTGTCGCTGGCGCGCGCCGTGACACGTCGCGAAAAGGAGCGAGGCCGGATCATCACAGCACGGCTTCGCCGCTTCACGCAAGGCGATCGTGCGCGCGTCTTCGATCGACCGTCGACATTCCAGGTTGGAGATCGTCCGGTTTCCGTTGGTTTGCGCGACTTCGCGTTGACATATGCGGCGGACCTCACGCCGGCACTCGCCGTAGTCCTCACCGCGGTCCTCGCCGCGCTGGGTCGAGACCACAGGCGCTTGATCGTTGTCGTGGATGAAGCGCATCGGGTGACCATCGATCCCGACGCTGGGGAGGTGCTCGGCCAGCTTGTACGTCAAGCACGGAAGCATGGCGCCGGTGTCTGGATGTGCTCGCAGCAGGTGCACGATTTCATCGGAACAGACCTCGGACGAACGCTCGTGGCGACTGCTGCTACCAAGATCATTCTCGGCGTCGAAGAGGCTGCGCTCGCCGATGTTCGCGATGTCTTCGGACTGCGCGACGACGAGGTGGCGGCGATCAATCCGTCGGTTCAAGGAAGGGCGGTGCTGCTCTCCGGGGCAGAGCGAACGGTTGTATCCATCGTCCCGGGGCCGGCAATTCTCGCGCTCGCGCGGTCTTCACCCGTCCCACGACGTCAGCCCACCCCAGTCAGCTGAAAGGTGCCATTTCCTGCGGCGCTTGCCGCCAGCCTGTCAAAGCTCCGCGCACTGCGCGGATTGGCCGGAGTCGCCGCCGGGGCGCCGTCTCGTCGACGCGGCGGTCGCGGGTGTTGCATTGCGTCATGCGCGGGTTGCGGAGCCTGTGCGTGCATCTTCGGCACTGTGGTGCTCGCGATGGGAGGCGCGTTGGTGGCGGTCACCGCGACCCTCTCAGGAATCGGCGGAGCAGGGCAGGACCCGTGTTGGTCAACCCTGAAACCGCAATCTTGCTTCCCGACGGCCGGCTTCACCGTGGGAGCACCAATGTCGTGCACCGGCCTCTACGCGAGCCAGGGGTTCGGTGATACGCCGTGGGAACACCCGCACACCGGCATCGATATCGTGTGCCCACCTGAAACGCTCGTCGTGGCGGTGACCTCCGGAGTGTTCCATCAAGAGCACGGCGCTTCAAATGCCTGCCAGTTCCCATCCGGTCGAACCGGCGGTCTTGGCACATACGGTGAGCTCGTCAGCGGTCACCTCACCGTCCTCTACGGCCACCTAGAAGGTTTCGCGGCTCCCAACAATTCGCAAGTGGCAGCCGGCCAACCGCTGGGGTTCGAGGGCGAGAGCGGTTGCGCGACTGGATATCACCTGCATTTCGAGGTGGTGCTCGGAGGTGCACCAGTCGATCCATGCTCCTTACTTCCGGCTGGGTATCCGAGTCAGCATGACCCGATTGGACAACGTTGCTGGGGACCGGCACCGCCGTGATCGGTCGCTCACAGTCAGGTGTTCTTTTGCACTATGCTCAGTGGTGCCTGGCGGCGAGGTACTTCAGGGAGGGGGGCACCGAATGAGCCATCGACGGCTTGCTGCTGCCGTGTTCTTCAGCGCTGTCATCGTTGCGGTGCTCGCGCTGATTGTGTACACCGAGCGAAGCAACGCGACGCAGACCGTATCAGTCCTGATCGTCACGCACGACGTGTCGGCCGGGTCGTCATATGACGTCTCGGATGTGCAACTCGTTCAGGTGCGTGCGCAGGCGGGTGACTTCAACTACGAAACACGTGCGCCCGCTCTGTTCCCCGCGCGCTTCGCGCGCAACTTGGCTACCAACGACATTCTCCGTGCTGATGATCTCATCGCCAACGCCGCCCAGTCGGTTGTGGCGCTGACGGTCGAGACACCGCCCCCTCTCTCAGCGGGCCAGAGCATTGACATCTTTGCGGCGCTGGCAGGCGACCAGCAGGTCCTGGTTGGGCATGACCTCGTCGTCAACACGGTCTCGGGCGGCTCAGTGACAGTACTTGTTCCGGTTGCCGACGAAGCGGCCTGGATCGCTGTGGGATCGTCGAACGTTGCGCTTCACGTCGCGGTGACAGTAGCCGGAGCCCAGATCGCGCCGTCGCCGCTCGGCGCTACAGCTGCTATCAGGATTCTGTGCGGCACGGCGTGTGCCGCTCTGCCGGATGAGCAGGCACCAACTCCTTGAGCACTCTCATCGGCGTGTGCACCACCCGCGCAGGGCAGACCTCCACATCCTGGGCGGCGAGTCTCGCCTGGACGTTGTCGGCAACCCGGTCAGTCGTACTGGTGGACTCCGACATGGAGGGCGGAACGATCGCGGATCTGCTCTACCTCAGACTCGACGATCGAAGCCTCGCGAATTGCTTCGGCGGTCGGCCGGTCTCCACTGCTGTCTTGACGGCTCAAACGCTCCCCGTCCCCAGCCGTCCGGGGCTGCGGGTCATCCCTGGACTCCGCGGCGCTTACGGATTTGAGATCGGCGAATGTCTCCGAACGATCGCGCCCGCGCTCGGGGACATGCAGTGCGACACCGTCGTCGTCGATCTTGGGCACCCCTGGTCTCATCCGGCATTGAGATCGCCGAAGGCCGCAGCTGACGCGGTGTGCTCCGTCTTTCATCGAGTCTTCATCGTTGTTCGCGACGAGCCGGCGCTCATGTCGCGGAGCATCGACGTCCTACGAACGGCGCGGCCATCGCATGGGGAGCTGATCGTCTGTGAGCAACGGGGGGCTGCGCATCGTCGCGTGATGACGGAAAGCCTCGACCGCGAGGTTCCTGACCTCGCGATACGCCGAGGGTGGCACTGGGACGAGCGACGAGCCTCGAGAATGGCAGACACCGGCAGGCCTTTGATGCTCACGGGTGTCGAGGCGGACCTGCACCTATGAGTACTCCGCAAGCTGACCTTCGGCCGGTGGCCGAGACGACGAGGTCGGTAGCCGTTCCCGTCAGCCGGTGGCCGCAGATCCCGACCGAGGAACGCGAGGTCGCTCAGGTCCTGGCCGCTGCCGTGCAGGATGCACGCAACGGAGAGCCCGCTTCCGTCCTGCACGAGGAGCGTCTGAGCGACGACGTGGCGGTGGCGCTTGCGCGCGCGATTGAGGCACCCCACACGAGTGGTTTGCCACTCTCAGTGGTCGCCGAGCTGACGCAGAATCCTCGCTACCGGGCGGCCACCGAGCGCAATGCGATCATTCTGAGCTCGCATCTCTTTCCGTTGTCGCTGCTGCTGTATGGCGCAGAACTGGAGAACATCACCTGCCTCGGTTACGACCACTGGCTGGTGAGCACCGTCGGCAGGAAGCTTTCGCTCATCGGTTCGAGCCCGTTCTCGAGCGATGAGGAGGTCCTCGAATTCTTCCGGGGAGTCATTCGCTTGCGCGGGGTGACCGGGGATCAGTCGATCACTGACGCGTCTCCGATCGCTGAAGCGAATGTCGGCAGCGTCCTACGCCTGTGTGTTGCCAAACGACCCGCAGTGTCTGGACGGTCCGACGTCAAGGCTGCGATTCGCGTGCCGGCTCGCTCGAAGGTGCGCGACCTGGCTGACTACGTTGCGCAGATGGTGATGCCGTCTGGCGTCGCCGAGTTCATCCAGGCCTGTGTTCACGGGCGAGCGAACATCCTCATCGCCGGTGGAACGTCCACAGGCAAGACGACCCTGCTCCGCGTGCTGGCTGGTCTCGTGGCCGCCGAGGATCACATCGTGGTCGTCGAGGACGGCGCGGAACTCCATCTTGATCAGGACCGGGGTGACGGCACCGAGTGGCATGCGCTCACGACCGCTGTTTCAACCATCCCATCGATCCGGCAGGACAGCGATGCTCGGCACTTGACCATGTTCGATCTCGTTCGCCATGCACTGAGATTCCAACCGGATCGACTCATCCTCGGTGAATCCCGGGGAGAGGAGATGGCCGCTGTGTGCAAAGCGCTGATGACTGGTCACGACGGCTCGATGACCACCATCCACGCAGAGGATGCCGAGTTGGCGATTGATCAGGCAGTGCAGTACGTCATGGAGAATCCGCGCTTCGCCGGTAATGAGCGCCTGGCTCGACGGATTGTCGAGCAGGCGGTGCACGTGGTGATTCATATCGCGAATCAGGATGGCCGGCGGCGGGTCACGGGTATCGTCGCTGTCGAGCGCGGTGGCAATCACAAGTGGGTGTACCGCCAGACGGAGAGCGGTGGTCTTGCGCGCGCGACGGATCTGATCGGCAACCTGGACCGGCTGGCAGTCCGCCTTCGCCCGCACCTTACCTCTGACGAGATCCCGGAACCGTGATCGTCGGCCTCGCCCTGTCCGAGCCAGTGATTCTGATCAGCGGCGTTACGGTGATCATTGCCTGTGGCTGCGCTGGTATGGCGACGATTCTCGGTCTCGATCCCGGCAAGCGGACCCCCCGGCGGCGGAACATCCGGCTGCTCGAGAGCGAGAAGGACGTGGCGGTTGCGTTGGGCTGGCGCTGGCGGAATTGGATTACGCTTCGCGCAGGTCTTACCGTGCTCGGCATCCTCGTCGGTCTCTCGACTCAGATCTGGCTGCTGACAGCATTGCTCGGGGCCATCGGTTTCTTCGGCGTGCGATTCGCTGTTGCGGGGCGTGCGGCGCGGCGCCGGCTCCGCATGGAGCGCGCCTTTCTCGGGCAACTGCGCGTGCTGCGTGACCGCATGGCCATCGGCAACCAGTCACTCGACTCTGCACTTCAGCAGATCGGACGGAATCCCGGTCCAGAACTGGCGTACGTCCTTGAACCGTGGTCGCGAGGGGGGTCGGTTACAGGGAACATCGTCGAATGCGGGCTGCGATCGCGGTCGGCAATCGTCGAGCACGCATGCACCGTGCTCATATGGGCACGAACACGCAGCCTCGAAGGCTTGATTGCCGCCATCGATGACGTCTTGATCCCAGTGGGGGATGCCCAACTTGCCGTCGAGGAGGAGTCGTTGGTGACGCTGACTCAGCAGCGTGCGGTCACCTTTGCGATGTCAGCGTTGATGATCGTCATGTTCGTGAGCATAGTTCGCGTCGAGAGCTTTCGCACCTACTACGAGACCCTGGGGGGCACGATCGTGCTCCTGGTTGCGGTCACGACGTTCTTCGGGCTCATCGCCATGTTGGGGCGAATCGCGCGAGTTGCCGAATGGACTCGCTGGGACTTGCGCAAGATCCAAGAGCAGGAACTCCATCCCCATGGCTGAGGCACTTCCCTACGCCGCGATCGCCGCTTTCGTGATCGGTGCCTGGGCGACCGGTATGGTGCTCCTCGATCTCTTCGTGCCCGCTGACGCCCGAGCATGGCAGCGCATGACTCACCTTCGCGGCTTCGCGACTCGCGGATCCGTCCTGCAGCGGCTGGCCCGGAAAGCACCACCCCTGACGCGTCTGCAAGGTGAGCTCGACCTGGAACGCCTCCTGGCGCAGGCGCACAGTGGAGAGACGCCGGCAGGATTTCTGGCCCGGACGGCGGCCATCTCGTTGATGACGTTTGCAGTCGTGCTGGCGGCAACGGCGGCGGGTCGGGCTGTTGAAGGGCACTGGCCGGCCGCACCCTGGCTGGCGCTGGTGATCGGGCTACTCATCGTTCCGCTCGCAGTCATGGACCTTCGACGCAAGGCACGCGATACCCAGGCCAGAACAGCGCGGATTCTCGGCGACACCCTGATGGGCGTCGCGGTCATGACCGATTCTCGCGGTCTCCAGCTCGACGATGCCGTTCGGATCATGTCGCGCTGCGCGTGGGATGGTGCTCTCCAGGATCTGCTCGACCATGGCGAGTTCAAGCGACTGGTTCGGGGCCCGTATCACTCGACGGTGGAGAAGTATCGGATGATTGGGGACGCGTACCGGCTCCGCGACTTCAACAACGTGGCCGACAGCGCGGCAAGCGCGAACGTCGGCGTCGCCGAGCGGGATGCTTATACGCGCCTGGCGCTATCGGTATACCAGGAGCGTCTCGCCGATGCGCGGATGCATGCCGCACGCGCCCGGATACTGATCACCCTCCCGATCGCAGGCATGCTCATCCCGCTGCTGATGCTGATCGGTGCTCCCACCTTTCATGCTATCTCGGCGGGCCTTGGGGGCTGATCGATACACATGCGTCGCGCCATCCTCATCCTCGCGCTGATCGCGTTTCTGCTGTGCGCTGCACGGCTGACGCTCGGGCCTCCCGATCTGGCTCAGGTGGTGGCGTTCTTCGCGGGTGGGATTCCAACCACGATGGGAGGTGAGTCCGTGACCATTCTCCTGGCGTGGATCGTGGTCGCCGGAGCGGTGCTCAGCCTGCTGGGCGGTGCACTCCACATGGTCGATGGCGGTCAGATCCGGCGGAGGCCATCGGTGCGCGCCGCGATCCTCCTGACCGCCGGTTTGGCCTTGCTGATCGTCGGGGCGGCGCATCACGTGATTCCAGCGGCGTCGGTGTGCTGCGGCTCGGATGCGGCGGGCATCCGTGAGGCCACACTCCTTGCTCGATAGCAGGCGTTCCCGCTACGCCGTGATCATGCTCGTCGACGACGAGGCAGTCGCCGAGACGCTGATGCGCATTCTCAGCGACCTCTGCGCAGACGGCGAACGCCTGACCTTGCATCTGCCCCCGGTGCGCGGTCTTGGCTTCTTCGCCGACAGCCGCTCACAACGAATGCTCGACGCCTGGTGGGATGCCGAGGTTCCCGTCGCCGTTCACCCGCTCTTCGTGATCGATCATCGCGAAGGACTCCCCACCTGGCTTGAGGGCCTCGACGGGCGATCATACGTGGGCGTCACGTCGGCCGAGGCGTCCGCCGAGTATCGCCTTCACACCAACGTCCAGCTGGTGACCGGCGGCGCGCCGCTGGAGTTTGCAGCGACGGTCATGGCTGATCTCGTCGCTGACGGTTTGTATGAAAGGGCCGAGGTTGACCGAGCGCAGTCGATGGCTGCACTCGCAGCTCGTCAGGCTCGACGCGACCACGCATCCTCAGACTTCGTGGTGGACGACGACGGGCAAGGCCCCGATCCCTTTGACCTGCTCATCGCGATGTCTGTTGGTGAGGCGCGCGAGCCCGGCGAGCGCGTGTCACCTGAGCGCATGTCAGGCGAACGCGTGTCAGCTGAGTCTCGGCCGCCGACGCACACCGCGGAAGTACGGCGTCGGCTTCATCTTCCGGCCTGGACGCGTGGAGGAAGCGCACGACGGGGAGACGTGGTCCTCTCCGACAGCAGCCTTGCCGACGATCTCATTAAGCGCGGGTCGACGATCGTTGCCGTCGGGTCTCGCAAAGGTGGTGTCGGCAAGACGAGCCACGCAGCGGGTGTTGCCATCGTTGCAGGTGGAGCGCTGGATACCGTGGGTCGATGTGCGGCGATCGTCGACGCCAACCTCGCGAATCCGGACGCGTGGGGTCAACTCAACCTTCCGGCGGGCGCGGCAACAGTGCGAGATGTGATTGCCGCACTTGCCGCCAACCACGAACCGCCTCGGCCTGTCCACGCTTCGACGCCGTCCCTGGCGTGCTACCCGGAGTCGCGTGACGCGTCCGAGTACTCCAGGAGTGAGATTGGCTTCTTCGCCTCGTATCTCCGGGCAAAATACCCATTGATCCTCATTGACCTGAGTAACCGTTTGCCTGACCCCATGGCAGGACCCGAGGCAGCAGCCGCTGCTTTTTGGCTGGAGCATGCTGACGTGCTCGTCCTACCGAGCGCAGCTTCAAAGCAGGACTTCAATGGCGTGCTCGACTATCTCGATCTGCGAGATCTGCCGCCAGTGATCATCGCCTCGCTTGTGGCGCGAAGCCGGCGTAACCGCGAGCATCCACTCGCAAAACGCTACATGGCTGCGATCGCACACCGAGCGTATCGCGTCGTTGACATGCCCGACGATGCCGAACGAGTGCGTTACGCCGGGATGGAGGGTGTCCCAGTCGAGGCGGTGTCGGGCGCGCTGAAGACCGCGTATCGAGACCTCGCGCTGGCGATTGCCCAGGCGCCGGTCGGAGCGCCGCGGTGATCCGACGGCTGACCGCCTTGCGTGCCGGCCATCGTGCCGATACCCGTCTCACGGACCACGCCATACGGGAGCAGCGACTCGACCAGGTTCGTGATGCGGTCGACGATTTCGTCTATCGCCTGGGGCTGCTGATCGCTGGGCATGACCCGTCCGAGGCAACCATCGGCGACGAGGTGGAGACACGACTGCGAGACGTGGTAAGGCCATTCCTTGCCCGCGGTGACCTCATGCGCCCGGATTTCGGGCCTTTCGGTGATCTCCGCGTCGAGGGTGAATTACTGCAGACATCGACGCCTGTGCTCACGACGTTGGAATTCGACGACCGCTGCGTGCGTCAGACTCCTCGCGGACGGCTGATCCCAGCACGCCGGCGGCGCGTGCGGATGGTCATGCACGTGACCCTCGATCCCGCGCGTGTCGTCGACTGTGCGGTGTCCGAGGTCATCGGTCGGCATGTCTGATCGGCATCGTTGTGCCCGATCGGCGATGGCTCCCGCATTGGACCGCACTCCGCAACTGCTCCCTGTTCCCCTTGGCGGATTGACACCCGTCAGGCGTCATCCGTCGACGCTGTTCCGTCTGTGGCGACATCACCACACGATGGCGATGACGGTGACTGCTCTCATGGCCGGCTCGGTTGGTGTATGGCTCGCGACAATGCCGGTCGCCTCCAGCGTTGTGATGACCGCTGCTGGCGTGCAGGTCGATGGCGTCGCCCTGACATTGGCGTCATCCCGTACGGGATCTAGTCTGCATATCTACACCGGCCCGGCGTCCCTGGCCATTCGCACGTCGAGTGGACGGAACTCGTCCGCAGGCGCCGTGATGACCTGGGGCGGTCTCGCCACCACCGGACGCTGCTTGCTCGTGGTCACCGGCGCCGGAGCGTCCGATGCCTGCGAGTTCAGGGTTGGATCAGCGCGCTTGTCGTCCACCGATACGTTTGATGCCCGCACCCATGTCTGGCACCGCAGCTATTCGGACGGCGTCGCCGTCACGATCGCCGTTCCAGCCGGAAGCACCCTCATTCCGATTCCGTTCCCGCTGGGACACTGAGGCGCTGCGCTCTCGTCAGACGACTGACTGGATCTGTCCGCCGTCCACCGCCAGCGTCACGCCCGTGACGAAGGAGGCCGCCGGAGAGCAGAGAAAGACCGCGACACGCGCGATCTCATCGGGTTCTCCGATGCGGCCGAGCGGATTTCCCTTCCCGACGTTGGCAAAGTACGCATCGAGGTCGGTGACGCCCGCCGCCTGTGCGATTTCGATCTGGCGGTCGGTCCTGATCGCGCCCGGCAGGAGTGAGTTCACGCGGATGTGAGGAGCGAGTTCATTTGAGAGTGTCTTTGCGAGTCCACTGACGGCCCCGCGGATGCTGTTGCTCAGTGTCAGTCCGTTGATGGGCTGCTTGACACTCGTCGAGGCGATGAAGACGATGGCCGGCGCATCCGATTGCCGCAGAGCCGGCAGCGCTGCCCGAACGAGGTGAACCGCGCTCATGAACGTGAGCTGGTGCGCGGCCTCCCACTTCTCATCGTCGAGTTCGGTGAAGGAAGCACGTGGCGGACCGCCCGCGTTCACAACGAGGGCATCGAGCCGGCCAAGTCCAGCGACCGTGCGCTCGACGGCGATCCGTGTCTGCTCGGCATCCGCGAGTTCGGCGGGTGTCGCGACGACGCGGACTCCGTGCGATCGGATCGACTCTGCTGCCGCTCGAAGCTCGGGCTCGGAGCGTGCGCACATGCCGACGTCAGCCCCCTCGGTCGCGAACTGTTCGGCCGTGGCGCGGCCCATCCCCTTGCTCGATGCTGCGACAAACGCGACGCGCCCGCGAAGACCCAGGTCCACGTCGGCGACCGTATCAGCTTCGACGACAGTTCGGATTTGTCCGCCGATTGTCCGACGGACGGAGCGCGAGCGCTCCATACTGAGTTGCATGGGTGGTGGAGCGGAGGATTGGGTCGATTCGTTACCCCTCCTGCCTGCCGGCACCCCTCTCTTTGAAGCTCTGCCTGCCCGTGCCATCGTGCTCGATGCGCTCGCTCCGGCCGTCGGCGACGGAGTCATCACGATGACCGATCGCGACAGGACAGGCGTGCTCGTGATCCGCAGCGGGCGCATCTCAGACGCTGTGAGTTTCGACGGCGCACGCAGTGCCGGCGATTTGGCGCTGCTGGCCATGTCCGGCTGGGACGCGGCGGTCGTCTCGGCCTCCCATCTCACAGAGACCGCAATGTCGATCCTTGGGGCGTTGATCACCGGCGAACGCTGTTACGAGGACCTCCGGCTCGAGTGGACGCGATGGTCCCAGTTGCTCGATGACCTTCGAGAACGAGGCCGTACGTATGTCGTCGAGGTGCGAACCGCCGCCGGTCGCGGCGTCACCATCGTTCACGACGGTCAACAGGTTGCGACGTACACCGACGCCCACCCAGGCCTCGGCGAGCCCAGCCTCGTAGCGGCGCTTGCCGACGCAGGTGCGGGATCGGTACGCGTCACGATGGGATCCGAGACCTCCGAGCGCATGAGTGCGGTGCGTAACCCGGTGGCGCCTCGCGCGCCGGACGGGACAAGGGAGTGCGCGCGAGCGATCGGGGCGCCCGGTCAGGCTGGCGGCGTCACCGCCACCGAGCCTCCGATCGGCCAGGGACGTCCAGCCGAGTCCGATGGTCAGACGACCGACAACGAGTCAGCAGCGCTGACCTTCGGGAGCCCAGCGCCGGCGCCCGCAGGCGCTTACGACCCAAACGAAGGAAACGCGACTCTGACCGCGCTGTTCGGCGACGCGCTTGACCACCGGCCGTTCACTCCGCTCGTCGTGGTTGATCCGCCGAATACCCCGGCGACGACGAGCGTCGGCTCACTGCTCCCCGAGTTGAGATTCCTGGCGCAGCAGCGCCTGCACCGCTCGGCCGGGCCAGTTGAAGACGTCGTGGAAGCGGCGGCTGATGGTGGCGAAAGCGTGGCCTGGCTCGCCGAGCGAGTGCGGGTCATGACGATCCGCGGCTTTGTGACGTCGACGTTCGAACAGCTCGCGCACGACATGTTGGCGCTCACTCGCACATAGGGTCTGCACAGCGCTGCGCTTGCCGGCGCTACGAATCAGTGCGCTGGACGTGGTCGGCCGCACGGAAATATGGAACCTTCGCGAGGCGTCGATACCTCCCGTTGCGAAACCAGTACGGAAGGTCCACCAAGGCAGGCGGGCTGTCGCGATGGATCACGATGGCACTACCGGAGCGGAGCTGGCGCAGCGAGTCGGGAGTCGCGATTGCATCATGCCGCGTCGAGTACGTGCGGCTGACACGTCCGTCCGCGCCGACGCTCACCTGCTGCTCGCCATACTCGGCGCGGCCGATCAACTTCGCGAGCACGTCAGCCGTTTCGGGATCGCTGATTCCCGGGAGGATGATCTTGCAACCGTGGTTGTTCAGAATCGTGTTTGCTCGGTTGTCCCCGTAACGTGCCCGGAGCTGGCTGAGATCTTGAACGATCGACAGCAGAGTCACACCCCGCCCCGCGCCTTGCGACGCCAGAGCCGGAAGATCCTCGATCGGCACGACGTTGGCAAGCTCATCGAGAAACAGCCCGAGGCATGCGGTGTGCCGTCGCTCTGGGAAGGCGTCGGCCATGGCATAGGCCGCCGTCACGACGGTCATGAGGATCCCCACGAAGAGGCTCGCAATGCGTTCGGGCGATTGCCTCGGCGTGCACAGATAGAGCGTGCCGCGCGAGCGCAGGAACTCCTCGGGATCGAAACGGCTCGTCATCGCGGACTCCGCCACCGCCCGTTCCGTCAGGACGTTGAAGATCCGCATCACGGTTGAGAAGACCGTTCCACGCTCCCGCTCCGGGCGTTGGTCGACTGAGGCGAGCATCGACATCGCACGGATGGGGTCGGCATCGCCGACCGTTGCTGGGTCGAGGAGGAGCTCCTCCAACAGGGCGAGTGGCGTGGCGATGTCGAACCCGTGCACCCACGTGCGAACGTCGACGATCGTGCGTCCGCTGACGGCCGCCACGTAGAGCAGCGGTGCGATCAGGAGCTTCCCCGACTCCGCCCAGTGCGCCCAGTCGTTGTCCCCGCGGCCGCCACCCTGTTGCAATGACGCGCATAACCACGATGCAACGGTCCACGCTCGATCCAGATCGTCGCAGCCGGTGATCGGTGACCACGTCACAGTGCGAAAGGACGCGCCGGTCTCGCCAGTCGGGTCGTAGATGTAGACGGGGCCCACCGTCTGCCTGTGTCCCGCCGTGAGCTCGACGAGCTCGCTCTTGGTGCTTGTCGCGATCGCCGGGCCATTCCAGTCGAAGAGGTTCGGTATCACCAGCCCTGACGTCTTGCCGGATCTCGTCGGCCCGATCACGAGGACACTGGTCTCACCCTGCGTGACGAGCCTCCGACGGCGATGCGTGCCGACGACGAAGACGCCGACGCGGCCGCGCCGTGGCCTCATGTCTCTCAGGTCCGATCGGCGCGCCCAGTGTGCGGTCCTGACAATGCGCCTGCGTCGCATGCGCCCCAGCCCGGACCCTGTCGACAGACGCCAGATACCGAAGCCGGCTGCGAGCATGAGCACAACCGTCAGCGCCGCACCGGCCCAGAACCACCACGCGGACACCGGCGACGTCGGATCGACGAACACCCACCACCGCTCGGCACTGCCGCTCGCAGCAAGCCGGTGAACGATGCGAACCGGGTCGAGGAACTCGACCGGCGACGCGCTCGGCCGGCCACCAGCGATCCACGTGGCAACGGTGAGGATCGCCCACGGGCACAGCCAGCTCGCAATGAAAGCACCGGCCACGCGGAGGTCGCGCAGGGACCGGACTCGGTGTGGGTGCGCTGCGGCCATGGCGAGACAGCACTGTGCGACCGGGGCAGGGACGCGACCAGGACAAACTCCGCGACGCGTGAGGGCTCGCTGGAGACTCTCGCGGCACGCCGCGCACCGCGTCAGCAGGTGCTGGTCGTGCTGAGAATCAGAATGATGTTGGGCAGGTTGAACAGCGCATGCGTCAGCACGCCCGGAATGATGCTGCGCGAGCCTTGATACAGCAGCGAAAGCACAAGCCCGACAAAGAACAGCGGCAGGAAGAGCACCAGCTGCTGGTGCAGGGCCGAGAAGATCACCGCACTGAGTGGCACCGCCAGTACGGCAGGACCCCATCGATGTAACCAGCCGTAGATGAACCCACGGAAGATGGTCTCCTCCGAGATCGGCGCGATGACGCAGACGACGATGATCGCGAGCAGGTAGTAGTGACTGTAGTCGTGGCGAACGGAGACGCACTGTCCGTTGCTGACATTGGGGAAGATGCTCTGGTTGACCCGCTGCAAGTAGTCCGCGCCAACCAGCGCGACATACGCCGCGATCGGTACCACGAGCACCCACCACCAGCGGAATCCTCGCCATCCCAGGTCGCGCAGCGTCCCACCGCGACGCATGAAGCCGAGCACGAAGATGTTGAAGAGCATGCCGCCGTACTGGCACACGGCGAGCACCGACGATTCGATGGCGTTGCGTACCGAAGGATCATTGGTACCGACGAGGTTGGTGATGATCACCGCCACCGCGCCGAGGAGTTGAAACGCGCTGAACCAACCCGGCCAGAACATCACGAAATCGGTCCAGTCCCAGGGAACACGCTCGTCGGTGGGATCGCGGACCACTGGAGCGTCGTGACGCATCCGCGTTGCGCCAACCCCGAGGATCAGGACGCCGAGGACGCAGAGGCCACCGCCGCCGGCGACCGTGAGGGGATTCGACCCCTCGGCGCCACTCAGAAAGCCGAACGCGATCAGTGCGAGGAATGCCGCCTCCATGTAGAGGATGACCCGAGCGGCGTAGTGGCGTCCGCTGTCGACCTGGTGTGGCGGCCACTGGGCTGCCTGCGCGGGCGTCTGGGGCTGAGTCACCGCGGGCAATTCTGCACAATCGGTCGCGTGACCACGCTCGACTCGGTGATCGGCCACGGCCCCGTCCTCCAGCACCTCGTAGCCGCGGGTCTCGATGACGAGCTCACCCACGCGCTGCTGCTCATCGGGCCGGAGGGTGTGGGGAAGACGACCGCGGCGCTGGCGCTGGCCTCGTCGTTGCTCGATGCCGAGGCATGGCCGGGAGGGCTCGCCGCGCATCCGGATCTCTGGGTCGAGGATTCCGACGTGGAGAACGTCAAGCTCGGGCGATTCCATGCGAAGAACAAGAGCAGGGCGGACGACGAGGACATGGGCCCGACGCTCGAGCAGTTCCTTTCGCGCACCGCATACGCCGGCGGCCGGCGCGTCGTCGTGATCGCACGGGCCGATCGGCTGGGCATCGAAGCGGCGGACAACGTACTCAAGACACTGGAGGAGCCGCCGCCGAGGACGCACCTGGTCCTCACCTCAGCCCACCCCGAGCGGCTCACCCCGACGATTCGGTCGCGATGCCAGACGGTGGTGCTCGGTCCACTGGATCCGAGGGTGATCGCACAGTGGCTCCAGAGAGCGCATGGGGTGAGTGAGCACGATGCGACCACCGCCGCGGCGCTCTCGGCGGGCCGGCCCGGCCGCGCGCTCCGGCTTGCCATCGAACCAGGGGCGCTCGAAGGCGAGCTCGATGCCCTCGACAGCTTCCTCGGGGCGGGTGGCGGCGGGACTGCGGCCGCGCTCCGGACCGCCGGCGCAGTGGCGGCGGCCGCATCCACGGACACCGAGAAGCTCGCCCAGGCACGGGAGCGCGCCCTCGTCACCCTCGGCGCCTGGGCCTCGTTCGTTCGCGACGCCGCGTGCTTCGCCGCAGGGGCGCCCGAGCTCGCCGTCTGGAGGGCCTACCGGCCGGCGCTCGAACGCTGGGCTGAACATCTCGACCTCACGAGGATCGTCGAGATCCTGGCGCGCATCCTCGAGACGGCAGAGGCAGTGGCGACCTACGCGCAACCGAAGCTGGCGTTCGAGGCGCTGCTGCTCGACATCTTCGCCGGGCAGGGGAGCCCGCCGAGCGTCGACCCGGTGTCCCGCGAGGGGATCGAGGTCAGCGCCGGCGGCGCAGTACGAGGAAAGCCACGCCGATCCCCACCAGCGCGACGGGGATGAGCCACGGCTTCTTGCTCGTCAGGCCGGCGAGGTGCTGACCGATGCCTCCCTCGGGAGTCTCGTCGATCTCGAACGGGTCCTCGGTCATCAGCCGGACGGTGCCGGCCACCCGGCGCGGAGCATCGTCCTCACCCTCGGTGTCGTCGAGCCGTGTCGGCTCTGGTGTGGGCATCTGCGCATTATGGGCGTGTCCGGCAGGGCTCCCGGAATCTGTGGTGCCCGGCGCACCGGCCGCCCGGTCCTCCGGCAACCGTATTCTGGTGCCGTGATCCAGGCCGTCCATCGATGTGCGTCGCGCGCTGAACGATGACCACCGATCCGATGGTTGGCGCCGGCAGTGCCGAGGAACCGCGCACAGCGCCATATCGTCTGACCAGCGTGCGCAGCGCCGGAGCCGCGCTCGAGGCTCCCGCGACGGGCGATTGACTCCGCGTCATCTGCCGGAGGGCTTCCTGCTCGGCTGTGCCACCGCCGCGCACCAGGTGGAAGGCGGCACCGACAACGACTGGTCGCGCTGGACGGCCGCGCATCCCGAGGCGATTGCCGGCGGTGGCGACGCGACCATCGCGATCGATCACTACCACCGGTATCGCGAGGACCTCGCGCAGCTCGCCGCGATGCATCAGACCGCACATCGATTCTCGATCGAGTGGTCGCGCGTCGAGCCCGAGCGGGGGCGCTTCGACCGCGCTGCACTGGAGCACTACGCCGGCGTCGTGCGCACGTGTCGCGAGCTCGGCATGGAACCGGTGGTCACACTGCATCACTTCACGCTGCCGCCGTGGCTCGTGGCAATGGGCGGTGTCACCGCTCCCGAAGCGCCGGCGCGCTTTGCCCGCTATGTGGCGGCGTGTGTCGAGTCACTCGGTGACATGGTCACGTGGTGGATCACGATCAACGAACCGGCGGTGGTGGCGACGCTCGGCTATCTCGAAGGCACCTGGCCGCCCGGCGAGCGCTCGTTGCGACTCGCGACACGAGCGCTGCTCGGCCTGCTGCGCATGCACGCGGCGGGCGCGCAGGCGATCAACGGCATTGCGCTGCGGTACGGGCGCGAGGCACAGGTGTCCATCGCGCATCACGAGCGCCGTCTCGTGCCCCGGACCACGAACTCCCGAGTCGAGCGGGCGCTCGCAGCGCTGCCGGACTACCTCTTCAATCGCTGGTTCCTGCGCTCGTGTGTCGCGGGCAGGGTGCTCGCGCCGGTCGGCCACGGCGAGACGGTCCCCGGCCTTGCTGGCTCGCTCACGTACCTCGGCCTCAACCACTACGCGAACGAAGCGGTGTCACTCGACATCCGGGCTCCGGGAATGCTGTTCACGCGCCACGAGGCCGTACCGGGCCATCCGCAGTCCAGCACCGGTTGGGCGATCGACCCCGACTCCTTGCGCACGGCGCTCACCTCTCTTGGCAACGAGTTCGGTCTGCCGATCCTCGTCACCGAGAACGGCGTCGCCGACGATCATGACGAGCTGCGTCCGGAGTATCTCCGCGCGCACCTCAACGCTGTCGCCGACGCGCTCGATGCCGGCGTCGACGTGCGCGGCTATCTGTACTGGACCGCATGGGACAACTTCGAGTGGGCCGAGGGCTACACGCAGCGGTTCGGTCTGTTCGCTGTCGACCGCACGACGCTCGAAAGAATCGCGAAGCCGAGCGCGGCGCTGTACGCGGAGATCTGCCGCACGCGTTCGGTACCGGAGGCGATGGTCGCGGCTCAGCCGGACGCCGGCGCTCCTACGCGATCGGGAGTGTGACCGCGTCGGCGGCTTCGCCGTATGGGGGATTGGCCTCGGCAACCGGGGCATCGACCGGCGGCGGCTGCCACTGTTCCTTGCGTGTCATGAGGTATGCCGCGGCCATCGCGCTCATCAGTGCGGCCATGCCGAGGAGGAGCCGGTAGTCGATGAACGCCACGAGCCCGGCGCCGACACCGATCGAGACCGTCTGCGGCACGCCGATCAACGTGTCGAATGCGGAGTACACGCGCCCCTGGATCTCCAGCGGCGTTCGACGTTGTGTGAGCGTGAACAGGCCGACGAGGATCCACGGCAGGGATGCGCCGACGAACGCGACGCCGATGATCACCGTGGGAATCGTCGGCACGATGAGCATGACCGAGCACACCGTGAAGAGGATGCAGCCGAATCCGAAGAGCGCGCCTTCGTTGGTGCGCTTGAGGAGTGCCCCGGCGGTCAACCCGCCGGCGATTGCTCCCACGCCTTGCACCGTCGCGAGGATGCCGAGGAACGTCGGTGGGCGGTGCAGTCCGTTGCCGACCACCGCAAAGGCGATCGTCTCGTAGAAGCCGAACGGGATGATCACCAGCAGGCACGCGATGAGCATCTGCCGGAGCACCGTCGTCTTCACCGCGTGGCGGACACCGGCGGTCACCTCCGTGAACCAGTGGTGCTCGGTGCGCACGGGTTTCACCTCGGTGACGTGCAACGACATCGTGGCGAGCGCCGCGACGAGGAACGTGCACGCGTCGACGATCGCGACCACGCCACCGCCCTTCCACGCGAACAACCCCGCACCGGCGACCGGTCCGACCAGCCGGATCCCTTGACGGAACGTCTGCAGCAGGCCGTTGGCGTTGCCGAGCAACTCCTCCGGCAGCATCTCGCGAAGCAGCGCCGACTCCCCGGAGCCGAGCACGCCGTATCCGAGCCCGTACAGCACCATCACGGCATAGATGAGCCATGCCTGGTCGCGCCCGTGCACGAGCAACAACAGGAGCACGGCGGCCCCGAGCACCAGATCCGTCGTGACGATGAGCGGACGTTTCTTGACGCGGTCGACGAGCATGCCGGCCGCGGGCGCGAGCACCGACGGCGCGCTGAATGCGAAGAAGACGAGGCCGGCGGCGGCGTTGCTGTTGGTGAGGGTCTTCACCCAGATGCCGGCCGCGAGCCAGAGGGCTGTGTCTCCGAAGACCGACAGCAACTGCCCGATGAGATACCGGCGACCGTTGCGGTCAGAGAGGAGCGCACGCACCGGTCAGCCCCGGTCAGCGAGTGCCGACAGCGGAGGCACGCCGGCGCGTGCCTCCGCACGCTGCCGCTGCCGCATCAGCTGCGGTCACGGCGTTCGGCCCATGCCGTGAGCATGGTGGAGACGCGCTGCAGCACCTTGCGATTCAAGCTCTCGTGCTCGATGCAGTCGTTGCGATGGCGCTCGATCGAACGTGCGAGCTCCATGTTCTGCAGGTTTGTCATGGCGTTTACCTCCTTTTATCGGGATGTGTTGGGGACGTGAGCCCGGTGCGCTGGACGGGGGTAGGCGAAGAAGAGCAACTCGATCGGCACCGCGTCCTTGGGACGCTTCTTGGGGTTGCTGACGCGTTCGATGAGCGGCCTGACGAGGGCGGTGATCTGTTCGTCGAGCTCGTGGAGCTCCTCGACGGTCACGTAGAGCAGGAACTCGCTTGCGCCAGTCGCCTTCTGGACGGCCTCGGGGCTGTCGCGGCGCAGCTCGAGACCTTCCTTGAGCCGGTCGAGGTAGAAGTCGTGGAGCACGCGAGAGAGCGCGGCGCCCGCGAGACGGGTCTCCGGATCGTCGCTGACGTCGGAGAAGCTCATGCCCGTGTGCACGAGCCGCCATGGACGCTTGCGGCCGGGGACATCGGCCACCTCCTCGATGAACCCGTACTTGGCGAGCTGGCGGAGATGGAAGGAGCACGTCGTCGGGCTCTCACCGATCAGCTCGCCGGCCTGGGTCGCCGTGAGCGGACCCTCGACGGCCAGCACCTCGAGGAGCGCGATCCGGACCGGGTGGGCGACGGCTCGCATGGCGCGCGGATCGGTGAGCCGTCGCGGCTCGGGGATGGGCAGGTGCGCCGCATCCGGATCCTGGAGAGGGTTGGAGAGGTTTGTTTCGACAACCATGTATCGAATTATATCTCTCGAAAGATATCTCTGCAAACCCCACTTGGTGCTTTGTGACAAGCGGCGTACCATGCGGGGACGGGAGCTCGGCGGGACCGGGCTGAGAGGGTCGCTGCGGGCGGCCGACCGAAGAACCTGATCCGGGTAATGCCGGCGCAGGGAGCGGACCGTTCCGCAGTGGACGGCTCTCCGGGCGTCGTCTCACATGGAGGCGGACATGACCGAGGTGATCGATCGCGAGGGGGTGGCAGCGCCCGCCCTGCCAGAGCACAACGCCAGCCGGCGCGTCTACGTCGAAGGCTCCCGGCCGGACCTCCGAGTCCCGTTCCGCGAGGTCTCGCAGGCGGCCACCCGCGGCGCGCGCGGTGAGACGCGGAACCCCGCCCTGCGCCTCTACGACACGAGCGGCCCTCACGGCGATCCCGACGTGGCCGTCACGCCCGAGACCGGGCTGCCACCACTGCGCGCGCCCTGGATCGTCGAGCGCGGTGACGTCGTGGCATCCACGGCGACGGGCCGCACAGCGCTTCGCGCACGGCCGGAGGCCGCCGTGACCCAGCTGCACTACGCCCGCAGCGGCGTGATCACGCCGGAGATGGAGTTCATCGCCATTCGCGAGGGGCTCTCACCTGAGCTGGTGCGCGACGAGGTCGCGCGAGGCCGCGCCATCATCCCGGCGAACATCAACCATCCCGAGGCGGAGCCGATGATCATCGGCACCAAGTTCCTCGTGAAGGTGAACGCCAACATCGGCAACTCGGCCGTGCTGTCGAGCATCGACGACGAGGTCGAGAAGATGCGCTGGGCGACGCGCTGGGGCGCCGACACCATCATGGATCTCTCGACCGGGAAGGACATTCATGCCACGCGTGAGTGGATCATCCGCAACTCGCCAGTTCCTGTCGGAACTGTCCCGATCTACCAGGCGCTCGAGAAGGTCGGCGGCAACGCTGACGAGCTCTCCTGGGACATCTACCGCGAGACGATCATCGAGCAGGCGGAGCAGGGTGTCGACTACTTCACGATCCACGCCGGCGTGCTGCTGCGCTACGTGCCGCTCACGGCGAAGCGCATCACCGGCATCGTTTCACGCGGGGGTTCGATCCTTGCGGCATGGTGTCTCGCCCACCATGAGGAGAACTTCCTCTACACGCATTTCGAGGAGCTCTGCGAGATCCTGCGCGCGTATGACGTGTCGTTCTCGCTCGGCGACGGGCTTCGACCTGGATGCATCGCCGATGCCAACGATGAGGCGCAGTTCGGCGAGTTGCACACGCTGGGCGAGCTGACCGAGATCGCGTGGGAGCACGACGTGCAGGTGATGATCGAGGGTCCCGGTCACGTGCCGATGCACAAGATCAAGGAGAACGTCGACCTGCAGATGCAGGTCTGCCACGAGGCGCCTTTCTACACGCTCGGTCCGCTCACCACCGACATCGCGCCCGGGTATGACCACATCACCTCGGCGATCGGCGCCGCGATGATCGGCTGGTACGGCACGGCGATGCTCTGCTACGTCACGCCGAAGGAGCATCTCGGGCTGCCCGACCGGCAGGATGTCAAGGACGGCGTCATCGCCTACAAGATCGCGGCGCACGCCGCGGACCTCGCCAAGGGACATCCGGGCGCGCAGGCGTGGGACGACGCGCTGTCGCAGGCGCGCTTCGACTTCCGCTGGGAGGACCAGTTCAACCTGAGCCTCGATCCCGACACCGCGCGGTCCCTGCATGACGAGGCGCTGCCGGCGGCCGGTGCGAAGGTTGCACACTTCTGCTCGATGTGCGGCCCGAAGTTCTGCAGCATGCGCATCACGCAGGACATCCGCGACTACGCGGAGCTGCACGGGGTCGCCGAGGACGAGGCGGTGCGCCTGGGCATGGAGGAGCAGGCCAGGAAGTTCCGCGAGCTGGGCGGCCGGATCCACGTGCCGCAGTAGGAGCGGCTCACAGCCGGGATGCCCTGGGTACAGTGGTGTGAGGTGAAGAGGGCGTACCGATGATTCGACGCCGCCGGCCGGCCGTTGCCGCCGCTGGTCTGGCAACCCTTGCAGCGGCGGTGGCGCTCCCGCTGTGGACGCTCGCCTCGGCGAACGGCCTGCACTCGCCCGTCACGCCCGCGACGAGCGTGCCGCTGCTCACGTCGCCCACCGCCGCGACGGCCAGCCCCAGCGCCACCGACGCTGGGTCAGTCTTTCTGAACGCGCCGATCATCAAGCAGGACCTCGCGCTCGACTGCGAGTCGGCCGCGCTGGAGGTGGCGCTCGCCATCCAGGGCATCCACGCGAACCAGGACCAGATCTACCAGAGCCTGCCGCAGGATCCGCGCCCCGTCCAGCTCGGGCCGGACGGCTACCCGGAACGGTGGGGCGATCCGTACACGGCCTTCGTGGGCGACGTGAACGGCTACGAGCCCAGCTACACCGGCTACGGCGTGTACTACCCACCGATTCTCGCGGCGGCGCAGCGCTACGGAGCGACGGCTCACGGCGGGCTCGGCTGGACCGTCCCCGAGGTCGTCCAGCAGCTCCGCGACGGCAACTCAGTCGTGGTGTGGCTGACCTCGGACTTCAAGGCGCACACGCCGCGCTACTGGACCGCGTGGGACGGAAAGCGCATTCCGTGGGCGATCGGCGAGCACGCGGTGCCGGTGATCGGGTACGACCCGGTGGCGAACACGGTGACGGTGGTCGACGTGCTCTACGGGGTCGAGCGGACGCTGCCGGTGGCGCAGTTCGCGGCGGCGATGACCACATTCGGCGGCATGGCCATCGCGGTGGCCGCCCCGGCCTGACGTCGCCGCGCGGCGTCCCCGCTGTGCGCCACGTACGAGGGTTTGCCCGGATTCGGCACTCGGTGGGATTCCCGACCTGGTCTAGAATCGCGAGAACGCGCCGAGCTTGTGCGCGCAGCCCAGTGGGAGAGCGACTGTGCCACCATCCAACCGCAGGGAAGCCGTCGACGACCTCGTGGCGAGGGTGGAGGCCGACCAGATCCGCCACATCGATCTGCAGTACACCGACGTCATCGGCGGGGTCAAGACCGTCACGATCCCGGCGTCGCAACTCGGCCAGGCGATCAACCACGGCACCTGGTTCGACGGCTCGTCGGTCGACTCCTTCGCCCGCACCGCCGAATCGGACATGTACCTCATCCCCGACCCTGCCACCTTCCAGGTGCTGCCCTGGGGCAATGAGCGCACCGCCCGCCTGATCTGCTGGGCGACGACACCCGACGGCGAGCCGTATGCCGGCGACCCCCGGGGCGTGCTTCGCAGGGCCGTCGACGAGGCGGCGCGCCTTGGCTTCGAGTACCGCGTCGGCCCGGAGATCGAGTTCTTCATCCTCGAACGCGGCGCCGACGGGTCGCTCGCACCCCCGCGCCACGACCGCAGCTCCTACTTCGACTTCGCGAGCGACGGGAACACCGACCTCCGCCAGCGCATGGTGAGCGCGCTGCTGAGCCTCGGCATCGCCGTCAACACGTCGCACCACGAGATCGCCGGCGGCCAGCACGAGATCGACATCGATGCCGCGCCAGCGCTCAAGGCAGCCGACGACGTGATCACCTTCCGGTACGCGCTCAAGGCCGTCGCCCAGCAGGCGGGCGCCATCGCGACCTTCATGCCCAAGCCGTTCGACGGCCAGCCGGGGAGCGGCATGCACGTCCACCAGAGCCTTCTGCAGGGCCGCGAAGCCGGCAACGCCTTCGCCGGCGAGGATGCCTACGGGCTCAGCGAGATCGCGCAGCACTTCATCGCTGGGCAGCTGCACCATGCCGCCGGGATCAGCGCGGTGCTCGCACCGCTGGTGAACTCGTACAAGCGCCTGGTGCGCGGATTCGAGGCGCCGATCTTCATCTCGTGGGCGCGCACCAACCGCGGCGCGCTCATCCGGGTGCCGCATGTGGGACGCGCCCAGGCGACCCGGGTCGAGCTGCGCAGCCCCGACCCGTCCTGCAACCCCTACCTGGCGTTCGCCGTGATGCTCCGCTGCGGGCTCGACGGGATCGAGCGCCGCCTGCCGCTGCCTCCGCCGGTCGAGGAGTCCCTCTACGGCTTCGACGAGACCGAGCTGGAGCGCCGCAACGTCGGCATCCTTCCGGACAACCTCAAGGACGCCGTCGACGCGCTCGAGGCCGACGAGGTCGTGATCGACGCGCTCGGGGACCATCTGGCGGAGCGCTTCATCGCCGCGAAACGCCTCGAGTGGCTGGAGTACCGCGGGCAGGTCACGCCGTGGGAGATCAACCAGTACCTCGAGCGCTGCTGATCGGATGCTCGGTAGATGAGCGCGCCGACGATCACCGTCAAGGACGTCTGGCGGGGGGTGCTGCCTCCCGGGACCGACCTGCTCGGCGGTGGCGGCGGGCTCGAGCGCCGCGTTGAATGGGCCTGCGCATTGCGAACGCGGCCACCCGCGTTCGAGGCCGTCAAGGGCGGCGAGATCGCGTTCGTCCCAGTCAAGAGCATCCGCCTTCTCGACGAGCGCCTCGATCTGCCGCAGGTGATGACGAGCTTTGCCGAGAAGGGCGGCGTCGCCGTGGCGGTGGTCGGCGACGTGTCGGTCGAGAGCATTGCTGCGGCGGACCGTTTGATGATGCCGCTGCTCAGGCTGCCCGACGGCATCCATGCCGGCGACGCGCACCACACGTGCGTCCGTTTCATCCTCGATCAGCGGGCGCTGCTGCACGAGCGCGCGCAGGAGCTGCAGCTCTCGCTGATGGATCTCGCGCTCGGCGGCGCCGGCCCGGACAGGATCATCGAGAAGCTCGGCGAGGTCACCGGACTGCCCGCCGCGTGGCAGGACGAGGCCGGTGAGGTGCGCCACCTCACGGGATCCGACCTGCTGCTCCGCAACGAGCTCGGGGCCGAGGCCGGCGCCCTGCGGCGCTGGGGGATGACGATCGCGGCACTCGGCGCCGACCCACCCGTGCACGAGTTCACGTTGGGGCGGAGCGGCCTCGCGGCGCTCGTGAGCCCGGTGCCGATGCGCAACGGGATCGGCGGATTCGTCTCGGTCGTCGGCGACGATCAGCACCTCGATCAGATCGCGCGTCTCGCCGTCGCGCGGGCTGCGTCAGCGTGCGCCATCGACTTCGATCGCGAACGCGCCGTCACCGAGACGCGTGACCGGCTCGAGGGGGAGTTCATCGCATCGCTGCTCACCGGGTCGTACTCGTCGGAGCGGGTCGCGCAGGAGCGGGCGCGGCGGCTCGGCGCCGACCTCTCGGGGAGCGTCTTCGTGATCGCGCTGCGCGGCGCCATCGCCTCCGCGTCATGGGAGGCGCATGCGCTGCGGGCGGTTCAGAACGTCGTCGCGCGCCGTGAAGTCAGGGCTCTGGTGGCCGCCCACGAGGATGCGGTCTGCCTCGTCGCCATGCCCGAGGCCGACGTCGCCGCGGACGTGATGTACCGCCTTGCCGAGACCGTCCGCGAAGAGTGCGCGTCGGCGACCGGCGACATGTCGACGTCGCTCGGGCTCGGCAGGACCCACGACGGCGCCGCCGGCGTCCGCCAGTCCTACCGCGAGGCGGAGCACGCGCTCGAGATGGGCCGCCGCCTGCTCGGACCGGGACGGCAGGCGAGCTTCAGCGACCTCGGCCTGCACCGCCTGCTCTTCGCGATGGCGCAGCACCCGGAGTTGAGCGATTACTACCGCGGCACCGTCGGCGATCTGCTCGCTTACGACGAGCGGTCGAGCGCCGAGCTGATGACGACGCTCGACGCGTTCTTCGCGGCAAACGGCTCACCGACCGAGACGGCGCAGCGACTGCACCTGCACCGCAACACGGTGCTGTACCGGCTGCGCCGCATCGAGGAGGTCGGGCACCTGCGACTCGACGATCCGGCAACGCGGCTCAACCTGCATCTGTGCCTGCGCATTCGCGATGTGCTGCAGGCAGGGGCCGCTCGGGGCGCTCAGCCGGAGCCGGAGGCGGGTCCGGACAGCTGAGCACCCTTGTTGGCCGGCGGCAAACCTCAGTGGAGCAACTCGAACGTGTTGGTCGCGTCGTCCACGAAGTAGACGCCGTTGCGGAGGGGAGTAACAACGAGACCGAAGAGCGCGCCGCTGCCTGGCGGCGATCCGCTCGTGTCGAGCCACTGGAACGCGGACTGCATGCCGCCCGGAGTGGTCTCGACGATCCTGCCGTCGCCGGCATTGACCGTGAGGATGTCGCCGTTCGGAGCAAGCGCGAGCCCGAGCGGCGCGTTGAGCCACCCGTTGCTCGTGACATCAGCGCCGCTGAACGCCGTGCTCATGCGGCTGAACGCATCAGGGATTGCCGCGATGCGGTTGGCCGCGGTGTCCGCGACGTAGAGCGTGCCGTTCGCGCTCACCGCATCACCCGTCGGGCCGACCACCAGCGCCGCCGGATCCGTCCGCTCGGAGAACCCGGACCCGATGACCCTGCTCGAGACCACCCACGGTGCGCTGCTGCCGCCCGTGTGCAGGACGAGGCGGACGACGGTCCCGCGATTGACGACTCCGCCGCCCGCGGCGACCGTGCCGTTCAGCACGTTGGTGACGAAGACGTAGGAGAGCTCGCCGCGATCGACCGCCGTGAGGTCCCACGGCCCGTTGATCCCGTACGCGTTGTTGAGGGTCTCGACGACGGTGCCGTTGCTGTCGAGGATGATGAGGCAGCCGGCCTTCGCGGTCGGGGACATACCGTTGGACGTCGGGAGCGATCCCACGATGACCCACCTGTTCTGCAGGATGGCGAGCGCGGTGGTGAGCCCCACCCCGCCGGTGCACTTGCGGCTGACGTCGGCATCGGTGATGCGCGCGAAGACCGAGCGTCCGCCGCGCGGGGTCATCTGCACGATGGTCGTGCCGGTGCCCTGCGCGTTCGTCGCGTTGTTGAAGTTGCTGACGAGGACGTCGCCGGCCACCAGGCTCCCGCGGCTCCGCGCGACGAGTGCCATGCCGTACGGGTTGACATCGCCGTTGAACGGCACCGTCGACCCGAGCACCTTCACGTGGGTGAGGCTGCCGATGAACGACCCGCCGGCGGAGACGGTCACCGATCCCGCAGCAATGCCGATGAAGGGCAGCGCGACCATCGCAAGCCGCCCGAGCATGCGTCTGCTTTTCACCACTGGACCCCCTGGACGCCGGACGACCCACCGCAATCGCCTTTGACGGCTCCGCACAAACAGGTACGGCGAGCGGTTACGCCCGAGTGGGAACGTGCGTGCTTGGTAGACTCGCCCGCGATGACCTACATCGTCACCGAGACCTGCGTCGACCTGAAGGACAAGTCCTGCATCGAGGTCTGCCCCGTCGATTGCATCCACGAGGCGGACGAGGACCGCATGGTCTACATCGACCCGGACGAGTGCATCGACTGCGGGGCGTGCGTCGACCCCTGTCCGGTCGATGCGATCTACGCGGAAGAGGACGTGCCGGATACCCAGATCGCCTTCGTCGACATCAACAAGATCTACTTCAAGGACAAGGCACTTGCCCGGGCGCAGGTCGCCGAGGTCAAGCCTGCCGTCGCGTCCTGAACGACGGCCTTGGTGGGTTTGCACCGATCCGTTTGTGCAATCTGCACAAGCACCTGAGCTGAACCGTCGGTCTCGGCGTCCATAGAACGGCGGGGCGCCGATCCCTACGCTTCTCCGTAGAGAGTGCCGCGGCGATCGATGTGTCCCTCGGTGGCGGCGGTGAGTTGTCCACGGTCCCGGAAGGAGTCCTATGGCAATCGATCAATCGTTAGCCGTGAGAGTTGAAGAAGAGGTGGCGCCAGCGATGTCTGCACCTGCGAAGCCCAAGACCAAACCGTCGGATGTCATCCGCGACGCGCGCGAACGTGGCATCCAGATGGTCGACCTCAGGTTCACGGACCTCTTCGGTGCATGGCAGCACTTCAGCATCCCGGTCGGCGAGATGACCGAGGACCTGTTCAAGGAGGGCATCGGCTTCGACGGGTCGAGCATCCGCGGGTTCCAGAAGATCTTCGAGAGCGACATGCTCCTCTTCCCCGACGCGGGACGGACCTTCGTGGACAGCACACTCGAGATTCCGACGATGGCGATCGTGTGTGACATCAAGGATCCGATCACGCTCGAGAGCTACAGCCGCGACCCACGGTACGTCGCGCACAAGGCCGAGGAGTACCTGCTCAGCACCGGCATCGCCGACACGTCGTTCTGGGGACCTGAGCTCGAGTTCTACATCTTCAACTCGATCCGCTACGACCAGAACACGCATGAGGGCTACTACCACATCGACTCCGACGAGGGAATCTGGAACACCGGGAAGAACGGCACGGCCAACCTCGGGTTCCGGCCGAAGCTGAAGCAGGGCTATTTCCCGACGCCGCCCGTCGACAAGCTGCAGGACCTCCGCAGCAAGATCGTGCTGGCACTCATCGACGCGGGCGTGCACATCGAGGTGCACCACCACGAAGTCGGCACCGCCGGCCAGACCGAGATCGACATGCGGTTCGACTCGCTCGTGAGCATGGCCGACAAGGTGCTCATGTACAAGCACATCGTCAAGAACGTCTGCTACCAGAACGGCTACACGGCGACGTTCATGCCGAAGCCGCTTTTCGGTGACAACGGCAGCGGGATGCACACGCACCAGTCGCTCTGGAAGGACGGCGTGCCGCTCTTCTACGACAAGGACGGGTACGCGCTGCTCAGCGACACCGCGCGCTGGTACATCGGCGGCCTGCTCAAGCACGCGCCGGCGATCCTCGCGTTCGCCGCTCCGACCACGAACAGCTATCGCCGGCTGGTGCCGGGGTACGAGGCGCCGATCAAGCTCGCGTACAGCGCGCGCAACCGCAGCGCCTGCATCCGCATCCCCACCTACAGCGCGGCGCCGGCGGCGCGGCGCCTCGAGTTCCGCTCGCCGGACCCGATGTGCAACCCGTACCTCTCGTTCTCGGCGTGCCTCATGGCCGGGCTCGACGGGGTCAAGCACCAGATCGAGCCGCCGAAGCCGGTCGAGGCCGACCTCTACGAGCTCGAGGGCGAGGAGAAGGCACGGGTCAAGGACCTGCCGGGATCGCTGACCGAGGTGCTCAACGCACTCGAGGTCGACAACGACTTCCTCACCGAGGGCGGGGTCTTCACCCAGGACCTGATCGACATGTACATCTCGTACAAGCGCGAGAACGAGGTCGACCCGGTCGCGCTCCGGCCGCATCCCTACGAGTTCGCGCTCTATTACGACGCCTGAGCGCGAGCTCAGCTCCTGAGCACACCCCTTCCTGGACAGGGGGCCGGGTTCGTCGCCCGGCCCCTCTTTCTTTCAGGACCGGAGCGTCACGGCCGGGGGTGGAGCCTCCCGGAGCAGGCCGTCACTCGGTCGGGCGCGGGCGGAGGACGCAGAACTCGTTGGCCTCCGGGTCGGCCATCACCACCCAGCTGACCTCGCCCTGGCCGATGTCGATGCGACGGGCGCCGAGCGAGATGAGCCGTTCGACCTCCGCGTCCTGATCATCGGGGCGCAGGTCGAGGTGGATCCTGTCCTTCACCGATTTCCCCTCTGGAACCTGGAGGAACAGGATGTCCGGGCTGTCGCCGCCCGGCTCGATCCACCACTCGCCGTCGTCGGGTCCGTGCAGCTCGAAGCCGAGGGCCTCGCTCCAGAAGGAGCCGACGAGCAGTGGGTCGGAGCAGTCGATCACGATGTTTTGCCAGCGAAGGGACATGTGTGTGAGTGTATGGAACGCGCCCTCGCGGACGTCTTCATATGACAGCAATTCCCGAATCGCACCACCTCCCCACGCCCGGCGAGACTGAGCTTCGCCGCGCGGAAGGCGAGCTGGCATTCGCGAACAAGCAGCTCGAGATCGTCAACCGGCAGCTCGCGATTCTGCAGTCGGGTCGGTCCGCGCAGATGGCCCGCATCGTCTCGCGTACGGCGAGCCGAGCCATTCCCGTCGACACGGTTCGCCGGCGCATGATAGCGGCGCCCCTGCGCACGCTGTCCGCGTTGTGGGCCGGCGACCTGGCGGCCGCACGGCACAGCTGGGACCCCGACGTCGCTCGGCGGCTCGCCGCCCCCGACCGTCGATGGAACAGCTTCTGCGCGCGTCACGAGCCGAGGGCCGCTCGGCTGCGCAACATGCGGGACAGGTCGCGGGCGTGGCCGGATCGTCCGCTCATCAGCATCCTGCTGCCGACGTATGAGCCGGATGCGGCGTACCTGCGCGCCGCGATCGAGTCCGTCGTCACGCAGGCGTACGACGGCTGGGAGCTCTGCGTCGTCGACGACGGGTCGCCGTCGACGGTTGCCGCGGATGTTGTCGCCACATTTGGCAGCGATCCGCGCATCCGGTTCTTCGCGTCGCCCACCAACGGCGGCATCGCGGCGTCCTCGCAGGCAGCCGCGGCGATGGCGACCGGCGACTGCATCGCGTTGCTCGATCACGATGACGTGCTCCGCCCGCACGCGCTCTTCGAGATGGTCAGGTACCTTCGGGCGCACCCGGCGTGTGACTTCGTCTACTCCGACGAGGACAAGCTCGACCCGCGCGGGCGGCGCGTCTCGCCATTTCTCAAGCCGGACTGGTCACCGGACCTGCTCGAGTGCTGCAACTACATCACGCATCTCACGGTGATCAGGAGAGCCCTGTTCGATCGCGCCGGCGGGTTCCGTCAGGGGTTCGACGGGAGCCAGGACTACGACCTGTTCCTGCGCTGCACCGAGATGGCGGAGCAGATCGGTCACGTGCGCGAGGTGCTGTACAGCTGGCGGATGCACGAGGGCTCGGCCGCGGGCAACGATGACGCGAAACCGCACGCGTACACCGCGGCGGTCAGGAGCCTCGAGGACCGGCTCCAGCGAACCGGGTCCGGAGGTTCCGTCGGCGACGGCGCGTGGCGCGGCCTGTACCGGATCCAGCGGCCCGTCGCGGGAGCACCGTCGGTGACCGCCGTGGTCATCGCGCGACACGGCACCGACCATGTGCGCGCCGCAATCGCGTGCCTCGAGCGCGAGGCGATCGACCGCCACGTTCGCATCGTGGTCATCGACGCCGGCGCGGACGAGACCCTTCGCTCCTTCGTGGTGCCGCGCGGACACCGCATCGTTGTCGATGCCGGGGCGGCGGGCCATCGCTCGCGCGCCGTCAACGCAGCTGTCGCGGCCGCGGACGCGTCGGACCATGTCCTGCTCTTCAGCGAAGACATCGTGCTCGGACGGCCCGGGTGGCTCGATGCGCTGCTCGGGTGCAGCCAGATGCCCGGGGTGGGCGCCGTGGGCGCACGGTTCCTGGACGACGGCAGCGGTGCGCCGCGCGACGGCATCCGTGTCGGGAGCCGGGGCAGGCCGAGCGAGGATGTCGATCTTTCCGCATATCTCGGCATGGGCCTCGCGACCCGCACGGCGACGGCTGTGAGCGGCGATTGCCTGCTCATCAAGGCGTCACTCTGGGACAGCCTCGGTGGTCTCGACGTCGCCTACACGACCGACTACGCCGACCTCGACCTCTGCATGCGGCTCACGCGCGCGGGACTCCGCAGCGTGCAGAACGCCGACGCCACGCTGTTCGTCCGGGCGTCCGGTGAGCGTTCGCCGCCGGCGATCGACGACGAGCGTCTGTTCACCTCGCGATGGGGCCCGTTCACGCAGGGCTTTGACCGCTATTACGGCGGTCACATCCTGTCGTTCAGTCCGCTCGACTTTCGCTAGCGGCGTGACGCACCGGAGCGCGCGGCGCTCGGGCGGAGCGTCAGCCCGCGAGGACCTCGCCGGCCGGGAGCAGCGCGAGAGCCGCGGCGACGATGCCGTCCGCGTCCAGCCCCAGCTGCGACAGCAGTGAGCCCTGGGCTCCGTGCTCGATGAAGTGATCGGGCAGGCCCATGCGGATGACGGGGACGGTGACACCGTCGGCGGAGAGCAGGTCCGTCACCGCTGAGCCGAAGCCGCCGCTAGCGACGCCGTCCTCGATCGTGATCACGCCCTTGTGCCGCGCGCAGATGTCGCTGAGCTTCGGGTCCAGGGGCTTGACGAAGCGCGCGTCAACGACGGTCGCCGACACGCCGGCCCCGGCGAGCTTCTCCTGCGCCTGCATGGCGACCGCGACCATCTTGCCGACCGCGAGCACCGCGATGTCGCGTCCGCGATGACGGACCTCGCTGCTCGGGATGGGCAGCGGATCGAGCGCGGCCGTCCCTGTGCCGGGCGCGGCACCGCGCGGGAATCGCAGCGAGAACGGGCCGTCGTGTGCAAGGGCTGTGGCGAAGAGACGGCGCAACTCATCAGGCGAGCTCGGCGCCGACACCGTCATGCCCGGGATGCAGCGCAGGAACGCGAGGTCGAGCATGCCGTGATGCGACGGTCCGTCGTTCCCGGTGACCCCGGCCCGGTCGATGACGAAGGTCACCGGCAGCTCATGCAGGGCAACGTCGCAGGCGATCTGGTCGAACGCTCGCTGCAGGAACGTGGAGTAGATGCACACGACCGGCCGCAGACCGCGCATTGCCAGGCCGGCGGCGAAGGTCACCGCGTGTTGCTCGGCGATGCCCACATCGAAGAACCGCTCCGGAAACCGTTGCGCGAACTCGAGGAGCCCGGTCGACGACGCCATCGCAGCGGTGATCGCGACGATGCGCGGGTCCGCCTCCGCGGCCTCGCAGAGCGCGTCACCGAAGATGTCGGTCCAGTCCGGCGCCTTCTTGACCGACGTGCCGCTGTCCGGGTCAAAGGTCGACACCCCATGGAACTTGTCAATCTTGTCTGCAACTGCAGGACCGTAGCCCTGGCCCTTGTTGGTGACGACGTGCACGACGACCGGGCCGCGAATGCGCGCCGCGTCGCGCAGCGCCTTCTCGACCGCCTGCAGGTCATGCCCGTCGATCGGACCGCCGTACTTCAGGCCGAGGGTCTCAAAGATGGACGTCGGCGCCACGAGCTGCTTGAGGGAGTTCTTCATGCGGCGCGCCGTCTCGTACGCGGAATGACCGACTGCGGGGAGCGAGCGCAGCGCGACTCCCGCGGCGTCCTTCGCGGCCTCGTACCGCGGCGAGAGGCGGAGGTGACCGAGATTCTCCGCGATCCCCCCGACGGTCGGCGCGTAGCTGCGCCCGTTGTCGTTGAGGATGATCACCATCTCGGGCTTGAGATGCCCGATGTTGTTGAGGGCTTCGTACGCCATGCCGCCGGTGAGCGCCCCGTCGCCGACGACGCAGACGACCTTCCCGCCCTCACCGGTCAGCTGGCGCGCCATCGCGAACGCGAGCGCGTAGCTGAGCCCCGTCGACGCGTGCGAGTTCTCGACGAGGTCGTGCTCCGACTCCTTGCGCGACGGGTAACCGCTCATCCCGCCCTGCTGGCGCAGCGTGTCGAACTGCTCGAGGCGGCCGGTCAGCATCTTGTGGACGTACGCCTGGTGGCCGGTGTCGAAGATGATCGAGTCGCGCGGACTGTCGAACACCCGGTGCATCGCGACCGTCAGCTCGACCACGCCCAGGTTCGGTCCGAGATGCCCACCGGTCCGCGACACGGCGGTGATCAGGACGTCGCGGATCTCCGCGCACAGACGGGCGAGGTCTTCGGGGCCGAGATCACGCAGATCCTCGGGTCCTCTGATCTCCTCGAGCAGCACAAGATCAGTCTAGTGGAGCCGTCCGGGCCTGGGTCCCTGCGCGGGAATGCCCATATAGGACGGTCGCGGAGCATGATTACCGGCCATGTGGGGACTGGAGCCTCGTGAGGCGGTACTCGAATGCGCCGCGCGCGACGGTGATATCGCCGAGGGAGCCTTGTGGCTGGCGGCCGACGACTGCCCGGGCGTCGAGCCCGAGCGCTGGCTCGAACAGCTCGACGAGCTGGCAGGCGAGCTTCGCTCCCGCTGCGGCCTCCGCGAGTGCGGCCCCGCCGATGCGCCCCTGGTGGGAGCGCTGCTGCGCGACCGCCTGCGCCTGCGCGGTGCCGGCGGTGGGGACCCGCGCGCCCACTACCTCCACAACGTCCTCGAGCGTGGCGCCGGGGTGCCCATCGCCTGCTCAGCGATATGGATTGCGGTAGGGGCGCGTGCGCACATCCCGATCGAGGGCGTGAACCTTCCCGGCCATTTCGTGGTGCGCGTGGACGGCCACATGTTCGACACCGTCGCGAGTGGCGAGCCGCTCGACGACGACGACGTGGTCCGCCTGGTGACGACCTCGACGGGGCACACCGTGGACGGTCTCGAGCCGGCTCACCTTGCCCGCGCGAGCTCGCGAGACATGCTCGCCCGCATGTCCCGCAACCTGCGGCGCTGCTACACGAGCCTCGAGTGCTGGGACCAGGCATTGCGCTCCGCGGACCGCTGCGTCGAGCTGATGGGGTCGGCGCCGGCCGAGCGGCGCGATCGAGGGCTCCTGCTCTGGCGCATGGGTAAGATCGTCGCGGCGCTGACCGACATCAACGCATATCTCGAAGAGGCCCCGGAGACGTGCGCGGATCGGTCGTCGATGACCGAGGTCGCCGGGCGGCTGCGTGCTTTCCTGAACTGATCGCGCAGAGGTGACCGGATGGACATGAGGCTCGAAGTCGTGGTCGTCCCGGTGTCCGACGTGGACAGGGCGACGAGCTTCTACCAGTCGATCGGGTGGCGGCGCGACGCGGACTTCCGCGGTCCCGAAGGGTTTCGGATGGTGCAGCTGACGCCGCCGGGCTCGGCGTGTTCGGTCATCGTCGGCAGCGGCGTGACCGAGGCCGCTCCCGGCTCGTCCGACGGGTTGCAGCTCGAGCAGTCATCCGATCCGGATGACGTCGATGCGGGAGCGCCGGCGTGACGACGTACGACGTCATCGTCGTGGGGGGCGGCTCGCCAGGCGAGCACTGCGCGGGTGAGCTCGCCGACGGTGGTCTGCGCGTTGCGCTGGTCGAGCGCGCGCTCGTGGGCGGCGAGTGCTCGTACTACGCGTGCATCCCGTCGAAAACCCTCCTGCGCCCCGGGGAGGCCGTCCACGAGGCGCGCGAGGCACAGGCGATCGCCGAGATCGACGTCGCGGCGGCGCTGGCCTGGCGCGATTTCATGGTGTCGGATTACTCCGACGCCGGTCAGGAGCGCTGGCTCGCGAGCAAGGGCATCGACCTTCTGCGCGGGACCGGACGGCTCGCCGGCGTCGGCGTCGTCGACGTCGACGGCGCGCAATACGGGGCCACGAACGTCGTGCTCGCGACGGGTTCCGATCCCGTCATTCCGCCGATTCCGGGGTTGCGCGAGCTCGACGGGGTGTGGACGAATCGCGAGGTCACCGGCATGAAGGCGATCCCTCGCCATCTGCTCGTGCTCGGCGGGGGGCCGGTCGGCGTGGAGATGGCGCAGGCCGTGCGACGTCTCGGCGGTGAGGTGACCATCGCCGAGGGTGCCGCGCACCTCCTGGCACGCGAGCCCGCGGCGCTCGGCGAGGCACTGGGCACCGTCCTGGAGCGAGACGGTGTCGAACTGGTCCTCGGCCGCAACGTCACCGGAGCACGCCGTGACGGCGACGACTACGTCCTTGTGATCGACGACGGCCGCGAGCTGCGCGGGGACCGGTTGCTCGTCGCCACCGGCAGGCGTCCGCGCGTCGACGGGATCGGGCTCGAGACGGTCGGCATCACACCGGAACGTCAGGGCGTCCCGGTCGACTCTCACCTGCGAGTCGGTGAGCGGCTCTGGGCGATCGGTGATGTCACGGGCGTCCGCCTGCTGACGCATGTCGGCAAGTACCAGGGCGAGGTTGCCGCCGCGAACATCCTCGGCGAACCGCGGGAAGCCTCGTACGTGGCGATTCCGAGCGTTGTCTACACCGACCCGCAGACGGCGTCTGTCGGCGCGACCGAAGCGCGGTTCAGCGCGACCACCCCGCTCTCGGAGGTGGCCAAGACGGAGACATACACCCGCAAATACGCGGAATCCCCCGGCTTCCTGACCCTGCTCAGCGACGGGGCAGTTCTCACCGGTGCGTACGCCGTAGGCCCCGAGGCCGGCGAGTGGTTGCAGCAGGCCACACTCGCCATCCGCGCGAGTGTCCCGATCGACGTGCTGCGCGACACCATTCAGCCGTTCCCGACCTTCTCGGAGATCTTCGTGGCCGCGCTCAAGACGCTGTCTGCGCAGATGCGTGCCCGAGGCGCGTCGCCCGTCAACCCTGGAGCCGCCTGACCGTATTCGAGCGAGGTCGCGTGAGCGCGGTGCCGGGTCGGTCTGCCGGTCAGTGCACCCCGATGAGGATCGAGAGCAGCCAGACGAGTCCGATCACCGCGAGCACCGCGAACGGCACCATCACGAACACGACGAACGAGAACACCATCCGCTCGTCGGGCATCCGCTCGGGATGGCGCGTGCGCGTGCGCACGTCGACCATGTACCAGAACACGCCGCCGACCAGGAAACCGACGAGCAGGAAGAAGATGCCCGCAAACCCGGTGACGATGCCGACGGCGTTCGGGGAGATCGTGAATCGCCAGGCGGCGCCACCGGCAAGGGACAGCACCCCGCACGAGATGTAGCGCAGCAGGATCGGAACCGGTCGCGGCTGGGTCGGGTCCGGGGTGCGTCGCGGGCGCGCGGGCTTGCGAGGCGCCGTCGTTTCCGAGCGCGAGTTCGCTGGCACGCGCCGAGTATAGGGAGGCGCTCACTACACTTGGCCACGACCAGCGGCGCAGCACGGAGGACTCGCAACACCATGACGGTCGGCGCACAGCTGCCCGACTTCGATCTCGAGACGTCGGGCGGAGGCCGCATCAGCAACAACGACCTGCGTGGCGGCCGGACCGTCCTCTACTTCTATCCCAAAGACGACACGCCGGGATGCACGATCGAGGGTCAGGAGTTCACACAGCTGGCGTCCGCATTCGCCGATGCCGGCGTCGCGGTGTACGGCGTCTCGCCCGACTCGCTCAGGAAGCACCAGCGTTTCATCGACAAGTGCGGGCTCGGGATTCCGCTCATCAGCGACCCCGACCGGCTCCTCATCGACTCGCAGGGTCTCTGGGTCGAGAAGAAGTTCATGGGAACGACATACATGGGTGTCGCCCGCACCACGCTCCTGATCGGACCTGACGGTGCCATCGAGCGGGAGTGGAAGGATGTCAAGCCCAGCGGGCACGCCGCCGAGGTACTGGAGTCCGTCAATAGCCGTTAGGCGCGCGATCGCCGGTGAGCGGATCGATCTCGCGACTCTGCTCCGCCGGCGGGTCATCTTCGTTGCGGGCAAAGGTGGCACTGGACGGAGCACCATCACCGGTGCGCTTGCGCTCCTGGCCGCGAAAGCAGGGAAACGGGTGCTCGCCATCGATGTCGACGCCCGCGGCGACCTCGCTGCCGCGCTCGGCTCGCCCCCCTCGGGCTTCGTGCCGCGAGTCGTGCAGCACAACCTCTCCGTGCTCGAGGTGCGCACCGACGAGTCATTCCAGGAATACCTGAGCATCTACTTCAAGGTGCCGCGGCTGACCCGGCTGACGCCGCTCGCGCGCGTCTTCGATTTCATCGCGACGGGCGTTCCCGGACCGCGCGACATGCTCGTCGTCGGCAAGATCGCCTACGAGGAGCGGCGCAGGGAGGACGGCGGCACGAAGCCGGTCTGGGATCTCATCATCGTCGACTCCGCGCCGGGCGGCCAGCTCGAGTCGCACCTCGCTTCGGCGCGCGCCATGCTCACGCTCGTCCGAGGCGGCGTGATCCGCGCCCAGGTGGAGTGGATCGATGCGCTGATCCGGGATCCGAAGCGAACCACCGTCGTGCTCTGCGCGGTCCCCGAGGAGATGCCGGTCACCGAGGCGATCGAGCTGCACGAGCGGATGCGAGCCGGGTCGGGCGTTGCGGTCGACGTGTGCATCCTCAACCGCGCGGTGACGGAGCCGGTGACACCTGCGCACCGGCGGTTCATGGCCGCGCTGCTCGACCCCGAGTACGAGGTGGCGGTCTCGACGCGGCTCGGCGGACCACCGGAGCTGCTCGAGGCCGGGCTCGACCTCGAAGCGCGCCTGTACGACACGAGCAGCCGCTACGCGAAGCTCCTGCGCAGCCGCCTGCCGATGCCGGTGCTCCCGATCCCGTCCATCGTCGCCCGGCCCGGGCTGACGACCACCCGAGCCGTCGCCGACGCGCTCGGCATCGCGCTCTCGTGAGCTCCGGAGCGCGCGTCCCCGAGCGACGTCGCAGCCCGCGCGACAAGGCCGCCGACCTCGGCGCTCGGCTGGGATCGCTCGAGGTGGTGGTGTGCTGCGGCAGCGGCGGCGTCGGCAAGACCACGGTGAGCGCGGCGCTCGGCGTGGCGATCGCGGCGGCGGAGGACAAGCGCGTGCTCGTGCTGACGGTCGATCCGGCGCGCAGGCTCGCGACGGCGCTCGGCATCAAGGGGATCGGCGCCCAGCCGGTCCGGGTCCCGAAACCCCGTCTCAAGCGGGCCGGGATGACGCTCAGGGGTGACCTCGAGGCCGCCATGCTCGACATGAAGCAGGAATGGGACCGCATGATCGAGCGGTATTCGCCGGACCGCGCCACCGCCCAGCGAATCCTGCGCAACCCCCTCTATCAGCGCATCACCGATTCGTTCGTCGGCTCGCACGAGTACGCGGCGATCGAAGCCCTGTACGAGCTGCACGACGCGGGGGAGTACGACTGCATCGTCGTCGACACGCCGCCGTCGCGGAGCGCGCTCGACTTCCTCGAAGCGCCGACGCGTCTCACCGACTTTGTGGGATCACGCCTGCTCTCGCTGCTGTCGGGCTCGTCCGGGCGCATCGGCTTTCGCGCGATGAACTTCGCCGCGACCCCGTTTCTCCGCCTCGCTGATCGCCTGCTCGGGGCCGAGGTGCTCAAGGAGGTCTCGGAGTTCGTCCAGCAACTGCAGCTGCTGTACGGCGGCGTTCAGGATCGGGCTCGTTCCGTGTCGAAGTTGCTGCGCAGCCCGGAGACGGGGTTCGTCGTGGTCACGACCCTGGAGCAGGGTCCATTCGCCGAGGCGGAGTTCTTCTGCACGAAGCTCCGCGAGTTCACGATGCCGCTGCGCGCAATCGTGGTCAACCGCGTGCTCCCGGAGACGTTCCGCAATCCGGGCGCGGTCGCGGCGGCGACCACGCTCGTCGAGGACGCGAAGGTGGCATCGTGGTTGACCTCGGAGCTGCACACGCGGATCGCGCCCGACACGGCGCGCTTCACCGGTGAGACGTTCCTGCGTCGTCACGTGCTCGCGGAGCGCGAGGCGCGTCAGCTCCTCCGTCTCAACAGGATCGGCGACGTGCCCGTCGTCCGCGTTCCGCTTTTCAGTGAGGAGGTTTCGGAGCTCGAGGGGCTGGTGCGCATCGCGCGCGTGCTCTGACCGCCCGGTGTGCGCCGGCGCCGGCGCCGGCGCGGACTAGCCCTGGCCGGTGAGGAGGCGCATTCTCGCGCTGTGCCGTCCGACCGCGGCGGACGAGCCCTCGATCTCGATCGACACCGGGTCGTCGAGGCGGATCACCGAGCAGTCCCCGACCGTGACGCGCGACACGGCCTCGATCATCGCCGGGTCCGCCGTGCTGATGAGGACCTGGTGTGTTGCTGACACATCGTGCAGAAACTCGATGAACAGGTCGCGCCGTGCGGGGTCCGACGTGAGCAGCGGCTCGTCGAGCAGCAGCGGTGCGCGCTCGCCGGCGCCGCCGAGCACCTCGCACAGCGCGAGCCGGAGCAGGAGCGCGACCTGGTCGCGGGTCCCGTGCGACACGGCGTCGAGCGGGACCATGTCCGGACGTGTGCGGCCGAGGAGCCCGAGCGCGAAGTGATCCGTGTCGACGTTCACGTCGGTGTATCTCGCGCCGGTCAGCAGGCTCAGCCGGTTGCCGAGCGACGCGGCGAGGCGCGGCGCGAGCTCGCGGTGCGTGATCCGCGACGCCGACTCGATCATGTCGCTCGCGATACGAAGCGCCTTGAGCTGGCGAAGGCCCCGCTCGCGCGCCGCGGCGCAGGCGTCGCGCTCGTCCTCGAGATCGGCGATGACGGGCAGCGTGTCGAGGACGCCGCCCAGGCGCGCGCGCAGCTCGCGAGCCTGGTCGCCCGCCGACGTCGCGGCGCGACGCGCACGTTCGGCCTCGAGATCCAGCTGCTGGAGGGACGCTGCGTCGGGTGGTGGTGTCGCCAGCGCGGTGTCGGGATCGCCGCCGCGTTGACGGAGTTGTTCGGCGAGGTCGAGCTCGAGACTCTCGAGCGCGGCGCCGTCGCCGCCGAGCGAGCGCGCGGACCGCTGCAGGTCGGCCAGCCGGCGCCGGGCCTCGTCATGGCCGCGGCGCGCCTCACAGGCGCGACGGAACCCGGCGATCGCGACGGCGAGGTCTCCTCCGAGGGGAAGCCCGGTCTTCTCGAGCATGGTGCGCAGCCGTGACTCGAGGTGGGCCACGTTGCGAGCGCTGCGGTCGACGTCCTCGCGGAGCTGCGCGCTCGCGGCATCGTCCGCGGCAAGGACGGCGTCCTCCGCGACCAGCTCCTCGCGCCGGCGCGCGCGCAGCACCATCGCGTCGACGCGGTCAAGGATCTGGCCTGCGACGATCAGGGCCGCGTCGACCGTTGCAGGCTGGCGTGGCAGTGGTTGCGCGACGCCCGCCTCGACTGCGAGCGATTGACACCGAACGAGCAGCGAAGCAAGCGCGACCTGTGCCGCCTCCGCGTCGGTGCGTCGTTGCGACGTGCGGTGTTCGGCGTCGTCGAGCGCGGCGTGGAGCGCGCGCAGCACCGGCAGCCGTCCGGCGAGCCGTTCCACTTCGGAGGGGTCGGCGCCGGCTTCGAACGCGAGCTGTCGCACGGTCGCGCGAGCACGAGACGCCGCACGTGAACGTGTCCACGACCGCCACGCGCAGACGCCTGCCGCCGCGGCGCCGAGCGCCATCACGATGGCCGTGGCGATGTCGGCGTGCCTCCGCGAGAGGACCAGCGCCGCAACGACGGTGACCGTCGTGATGAGCGCCGAAGCGACACCGAGACGAAGACCGCCGCGACCCGCTTCCTCGAGCTGCGGCAGCAGGTCGTCGATCACCGGCGCGGGCAGGCCGCGCAATCCGGTCGCCGCGATCTCGCGACGAAGCGCCGCCTGGCGCGCATCATCGCCGGTCTCGCGATGGACGGTGCCGGCGGCTGCGATCAACTCACCGCGCAGGCGCTGCGCGCGTTCGCCGATCTCGGTTGCGGATGTATCGGGGGCGCCGGTCGCCGTGCCGATTGCCGCGATGCCACGGGCGATCTCGTCGCGTCGCGCCCGGATCGGTCGCAGCCGTTCCGCGGCTGCGTCCCAGCGCGCTCGAGCGTCGGTCGCGGCGGCGCGGGCCTGGGCGAGCTCGCCGCCGAGCGCGGTCACCTCGCTCTCCGCGTCGATCGGGAATCTCGCATATGACGCGGTCGCCTCGAGCGCCGCGGTCTGCTGCTTCGCCTCGCGCACCAGGTCGGTGAGCCGCGCACGGCGATCCGCCGTGTCGGCCAGTCGCGCTCCGAGGCGAGCGCGCTCCGCGTCGAACCAGCGCTCGGTCTCGACAACGAATGCCGCCTCGAGATCGGCGAGGCGCTCCTGGTCGAGCGCGACAGCGGCCAGCCGGGCACGCGCCTCATCGAGCATGCGGTCGAGCGCCTTGAGCCGGGCGGTGGCAACCCCGAGCGGGCTCGTGACGCGGCGCTCCGATCCGACCCGCTCCATCGCGTCGCGAAGCCGGGTCATGGCCTGTGCCGCGGTCACGCCCCGGCGCGTGTCGGCGAGCCGTTCGATCGCCTCCTGCAACTGACCGGCGCGCTGCCGGGCGCCTTCGGGCGCGTCGATGCGCAACCCGTCGTCACCGAGCCAGGCCGTGGCGCAGAACACCGCCTCGTCGATACCGAGATGAAAGCGTCCCGGTGTCACCGCTCGTCCGCTGCGCAGCTCGTCGGTGAGCTCGGACCCGCCGAGCTCGAGCACCTGCACGGACTGTTCGCGGGTGTCGAGACGCCGGGCCACGCGAATGCGGCGGCCGTCGTCGAGCTTGTACGTCAGCGCCAGCCCGTACGCGCCGCGCGTCCAGGGCTCGTGGCGCGCCCAGTCGCTGCGCTCGACGGGGCGGCCCGGGCCGCCGGCGTCGATCCCGTAGAGCGCGGCGCGGACGGCGCGAAGCAGCGTCGACTTGCCCGACTCGTTGCGCCCGGCGATGACGGTGACGCGGGGATGGAGATCCTCGCAAAGATCGTGCAGGGGCCCGAATCCGGTGATCTCGAGGCGCTCGAGGATCATCGCAGCCCGATCTCGGCGCCGGACAGCGCCATGAGGCCGTAGCGAAGCGCGTCCTCGAGGGTCGCCGCCTCGTCCGGTTCGGCCTCCGCCGCGGCAGTTGCCGCTCGAACGAACGCTCCACGGGTGCTCTCTTCGATCAGTGCCGACTTGAGGTCGAAGAGCGGTGTCGTCAGATCGCGCACCTTGACGGCCGCGAGGTTGAGGCGCTCCCGGACCGCGAGCTCGACCGTGAAGGCGTCGAGCGACAGCGAACAGTCCACGGCGCCGACGAGGTCGACCCGGATCATGGTCCGCTCGGGATCGGTCAGGCCGGTGGCGGCGCACGACAGCGTCACCGCCTGGATCACGGACTCGACCGACCCGCAGTCCTCGGAATCGCATTCCACCGTGTAGACCGACCAGCGGTTGGTGTCATGCGCGCTGAAGCGAACCTCACCCCGGCCGTCGATCTCGACGAGAACGGGCCCGCGTCCGCCCTCCTCGTCGAAGCTCAGCGGCTCCGCCGTGCCCGGGTAGAGCAGACCGGTCCTGGTGTCGAGCCGGCGCCGGTGGTAATGGCCGCAGAGCGCTGCCGCGAACCCGGCGCTCCGGATCCGCTCGGCGTGAAACGGGCCGTGCACGGACTTTCCGTCGGGTCGCGAACCCAGCTCGGCCCCGTGGAACAGCGCGAGGTGCACACCAGAGTCGCCGGTGGCAGACGTGCCCGCGAGCGGGTCGCCCTGCCATGACGGCTCGCGGTGGGCGAGGCCCCAGACCGTGACGCCTTCGACGAGCTCGACTGGCTCGAGGTGTGATGACTGAAAGATCGTCACGTTGGACGGCCACTCGATGCGCCGGTACAGCGATCCGGGCATGAGCGCGTCGTGGTTGCCGGGAGCGATCAGCACGGGCATTGGCTGCCAGGCCGCGAAGGTGTCGGCGAGGAACCTGCCGGTGTCGACCCCCGCGCGCTCGTGCTCGTACAGGTCTCCGGCGATGGTCACGGCGGCACAGTCCTGCTCGGCGGCAAGGCGTCCGGCGGCGGTCAGCGCCTCCCGCAGGCCCTGGCGCCGGCGCCGGGCGAGATCGCCCTGGCAGCCCATGGCGGCGAAGGCCCGGTCGAGGTGCAGATCGGAGAGGTGGAGAAGACGAATGGTCATGCGTTGCTCAAAGGAACCGCGACCGGGCGAACGTCAGTTCGTTGAGCGTAGCACACGACTCTTCAGCAAATCTCTGCCACAATTGAATTCGGACTGAGGGCGGGGTTCGGGGGAGTCGGGGCTCCGGAACGCGCGTCCTGTTCAGAGGGATTGGGGATCAGGTGGCAGCTCGATTGGAATTGGCCATGCCGTTGCGTATCGGACGCGTGGGAGCCGGCCTCGTCGGCATGGCCGTCGCGGTCCGGGTGCTCGTGCTCCCCGTGGCACCGGCCACTCGAGCGGTCGACATCGTCATGGTCGTGCTCACACTGGGCGTCGCGCTGCTCGTGATCCGTCTGCCGGCTCGATGGGAGCCACGCAGGCACGTCGTGACGGCGGCATCGACAGTGGCGCTGGCGGTGATCGCCGCCGTCGCTCTCCACGTCGCCGCGAGCGTGTTGCCGGACTTCGCGATGATCGCCGCGGGTGTGTTCGCGGCCATCCTCATCGGCATCGAGATCGAGGAGTCGCGGGAGCTGCCGCTCATCTCCGGCGCGGCGGTGATCGTCGTCTTCGCGGTGCTGTGGTTCACGAGCGCACCCGCCGGATCCGGGCCGGCCTCGTTCGTCGTGGCGGTCGCGCTGCTCGCGGGCATCCGGCTGCTCACACTCGGCGGCGTCGAGCACACCCGTGAGCGGATCGACGCCGAGACGCGTCGGGGACTGGTGTACGCAACCCTGGGCAGCAAGCTCGGGGTCGCTCGCGATGTGCCGTCAGTCGCGTCGGCGGTCCTCGAGGCGTGCCTCGAGACCTTTCCCGAGACCTCAAGCGGGTTCGTCCTGCTGAACGATCCGGCGGACGGGCTGCTGAAGGGCCCCGGCGTGTACCTGTCGGCGAACGGCGTCGCGACGGGCGGACCCGCATATGAGCTCGCTCCCGGTGAAGGGCTGGGCGGCGCCGCCTTTGCCGCCCCGCACGCGTTGCTCTGGCCCACCACGCTCTCGGCGTCGATGGCCCAGGCGAGCCTGCGCGAAGCGAACCGAGTCCGGCTCCGGCGCTCGAAGCTCGGCTTCATCCGGTCGGCGATCGGCGCGCCGCTGCAGGTGGACGGAAGCACCATCGGCGTGATCCTCGTGACCTCGGAGCGCCGCGAGAACGTCTGGAGCGAGGCCGACCTTCCGCTGATGACGGCGCTCGCCGACGAGGCCGCGAAGGCGCTCGAGCGCGCGCGCCGTTACGAGGAGGAGATGGGCCGGGCGCTCTTGGATTCGGTCACCGGGCTCCCCACCCGCGGCCACGTGCTCCATGTCATCGACAAGGAGCTGGCTCGCGCGTCCCGCAGCGACGCGACGCTGGCCGTGATCATCGCCGACATCGACGACTTCAAGCAGATCAACGACCGCTGGGGCCACGACGCGGGCAACCTCGTGCTCGAGACCTTCGCCCAGGTGGTCCGTTCGATCCTGCGGCGAGAGGACAGCGCGGCACGGTCAGGCGCGGACGAGTTCGTCTGCGTCCTGCCTGGCGCCGATCGAGACCAGGCGCGCGTCATCGCCGGCCGCATTCAGCAGCGCTTCGCCGCCGAGACCGAGAGCGGCCACGTCGCAGGGCGATCGGGAGCCACGGCATCGTGCGGTGTCGCGGTCTATCCGGCGGACTCGCAGGACGTCGAGGGCCTGATCGCCACCGCCACCACGGAACTGGACGGCGCCAAGCAGTCGCAGCATCTCACCGGGCGCTCGCGAATTCGTGGACGTGTCAAGGACACCACTGCACCTTGACATCGTGTCGCGAATAGTTCTAGTCTAGAACTATTCGTCAATCGAACACTCGCGCGCCACGCAGCGATCGAGCGTTCGACCACTCGAGGGTCCAGTTGCATCCAGCCACGACTGCCACGCCGGGAGCGACATCGGCACCCGCGCGTCGCGACGAGCTTGCAGATGCCCTGTTCGGGTACATCGGCGGCCTGAAGCGGCGTCTCATGGCGAGCGTTCCCGACGAGTTGCGAGGCGAGTTCGGTGCGGTGACCTGGCACCAGGTCGGCGCGTTGGAGCAGCTGCGCGCTGCGATGCGGACGTCGTCGGGCGCGACCATGAACGAGATCGCGCGCATGCAGCAGTGCGCGCTCAGCTCGGCGAGCGCGCTCGTCGATCGTATGATCCGGCTCGGGTTCGCGGAGCGTCGCAACGACCCCGAGGATCGCCGCATCATCCACATCGTCCCCACGGCGCTCGGCGAGCAGATGCTCGAGAAGTTCGACGACGCTCGCAAGACCGTTGCGCTCGAGGCGCTCGCTCCGCTGACTGACGCGGATCTCGAAACGCTCGTCGCGCTCATGAGCAAGGTCGTCGACTGGCCGGAGCCCGGACACCCGCCGGAGGCTGCGCATGACTGACGTTCTCGACCGCTCCGACGTTGCCGCCACCACGCCGGCCGCGAACGATCTGACCCCTGCCGCCGCCAGGCCGGGTCGCTTCGACTACAAGTGGATCGCGCTCGGGGTGGTGCTCCTCGGGACGATCATGACAATCCTCGACGCGACGATCGTCAACATCGCGATCCCGACGTTGCAGTCCGACCTCAAAGCGGGCTCGTACGCCGATATCGCGTGGGTGGTGACCGGGTACATGCTCGCGCAGGGCGCGGTCATCCCGATGGCCGGGTGGGCCACGGACCGGTTCGGCACCAAGCGCCTCTACCTCGTGACCATCGCGCTGTTCACCGTCGCGTCGATGGCGTGCGGCGTTGCCCAGAATCTGCCGGAGCTCGTGTTCTTCCGCGTGATGCAGGGACTCGGTGGCGGCATGCTGATGCCGATCGGCATGACCATCATCATGCGAGCCGTCGGACCCCAGAACATGGGCCGCGTCATGGGGATCTTCGGCATCCCGATGTTGCTGGCGCCCGCAGTGGGACCGGTGCTCGGCGGGTGGTTCGTGCAGGACTTCTCCTGGCGTCTCATCTTCTATGTGAACGTCCCGATCGGGATCATCGCGTTCGTCTCGGCGTGGCGATTCCTCACTGAGACCGACAGGTCGCACAAGCTCCGTCTCGATACGTTCGGACTCCTCACGGCACCGCCCGCGGCCGTCGCGGTGATGTACGCCGTGGACCAGAGCACGTCGCTCGGATGGGGTTCGCTGCTCGTCGTCAGCACGCTCGCGGGCTCCGCGGTCTTCATCGCTGCGTTCGTGCTGTCGCAGCTGAACCGGCGACGCATCGCGGCGCTGATGATGGGCCCGCTTGCCGCGCTCCTCCTCGTCGTCGGCGTGCGCAACGGGCTCGTCGACGGCTGGACCGCTGTCGACACGCTTGTGATGCTCGGCGGTGCGGCGCTTGCGCTCGTCGACCTCGTGATCGGCGGACGCGGCAGCCCCGAGCCGCTGCTCCAGTTGCGCCTGTTCCGCGACCCGACGTTCTCGTGGTCGATGGGCCTCAGCTTCATCATCGTCACGGCACTGTTCGGCGGCATGCTCCTGCTGCCGCTGTACCTGCAGGAGGTGCACGGGTACAGTCCGCTCGAGACGGGATTGCTGTTGCTGCCACAGGCGATCACCGCGGCGGTCGCCATGCCGCTCGGTGGCTATCTCACCGACCGCATCGGTCCGCGCCCGGTCGTCGCGGTCGGCATGGTGATGCTCGCCGGCGGTGGGTTGCTGCTCGCGCAGATCCACCCCACGTCGTCCAACTGGCTGGTCGTGAGCGCACTCTTGCTGCGCGGGTTCGCGATGGGCTTCTCGATGATGCCGTCGATGGCCGCGGCGATGGCGCGCGTCCCGCACCACCTCAGCTCCAGTGCATCGAGCATCTCCAACAGCCTGCAGCGCATCGGCTCGTCGGTCGGCATCGCCGTGCTCGTCACGGTGCTCGCCGCGCAGTTCACGACGGCGATCGGCCAGGCTTCGTGCGCTCCGTCGCAGGCGGTGCTCAGTGCGGCA